>MIZB01000202.1_pt1 | contig 94706 bp, 86 predicted proteins | sample 888171 | NCBI WGS metagenome assembly MIZB01 (sample SAMN05440186, study PRJNA335308) | marine metagenome | isolation source: marine water
ACAAATATTCTCCTCGTTCGGCCACGCTCCTCCTCTAAGCATGTCGGTAGTGTACATTTTTGCCTCATATCCTATACTTTCCAAGTATTTTGTAATTCTATAATTTTGAGACGGTACTAAAATTCCAATCTTAGATCCTTGCTTTACACTACTAACTGCTTTGTCAAACAAACTCTGCCAATCTTTACATCCAGGTTCAATTATCCATGGTCCAATTTCATAATATCTTTCATCCCCTTTGGCCATAATATAACTCCGCACTTCTCCATTGTCTGATATCTTAGCCAATGCCATTTCCGGTACAGTTTTTTTAAATTCAGCAAGAAGTTTCTTTCTATCTCCTCCAAACTGTCTTTCATCTATCTCTGTAACGCTTTCCCAGCATTCTTCAATCGGAATTATATCTTCAGATTCAAATACATCAAAAGGTTGCATACTATTTTCATCCATTTTAAATTCAAAATATGTTGACATTCCAGCAGGAATAAAATCGAATTTTCGATAAAAAGAAGCAGCCGGCATCAATGAATGAACTTTGATAGTTTCACATTTTTCTAATCTTTCTATTGATTTTTCAACTAATAATTTTCCAATTCCTGCAAGACGTTTTTTTTCTTTCACAACTACATTTCCAATAGTCCCTATCTTTCCAAAATCTAGGGCGGTCGAAATGCCGATTATTTCCCCCTCTTCCTTTGCCACTATACTTCCTCCAATCTTGTATAATCTTTCCCAATCTTCGGTTGTGTTGGACCAATTTTCTTTATCTGTTAGTTCAACGGCGTCTTGAATGTCCTTTTCATCCATCTCAGTTATTTCAATCAATTTCGACACCTTCATCGCAATCCATTTGTCCAAATGTTAGATATTTATCTTCCTCTCTTTTCAGTTTAAATCGACAACTTCCATATCCATAATCTTCTCCTCCATACCAATGTGGACAATCTTTGCATTTCAGCATTAATCACTCTCAATGAACAAGATTAATGAAGATATGCATCAATGAAATATTATAATAATAAGCCCCTTATGCTGTCAACATGAATCAACTCTCATCTGTTGTGTTTGCATTTATGATGATTTTGACTTCTATGAGCACAGGCTCTATCGGTTTAGACGAGAGTATGAATAAAACCTCATTTTCTAACAGCTTCACTTTTGATGGTAATGATACACTGAATCGAACTAACACATTCCCTTTCGATGTTCTTTTCGATGATTACCATGAATATTATGAAGTCGTTTCACAATTACAAGTATTCGCCAATGATTTTCCCGATATTGTTGAATTTTACACTCTTACAGATATAATCCCAGCTGGTCAAACTTGGCAAGGAAATGAAGTCGTCGGCGTTAAGATATCTGACAATGTCGCCAATGAACCCGATTTTTATGACGATCCAAATGAAGAGACTTTCTTCATAGTCGGAAACCATCATGCTAGAGAATGGATGACTGTTGTAACTCCTTTATATTTTATTTATTATTTAACGCATTTTTATGGAATGGAACCCACTGACAATGACGGTGATGGACTGATTAATGAAGATCCTATTGATGGTATAGATAATGATGGCGATGGCGAACAAGGTGGCCGTGTCGATGAATCTGGACGAGCGTTATTCGATGGTATTGATAATGATGGAGATGGAATCATAGATGAAGGCATCGATGAAGATCCGGATGAAGCACGAGTTACACATTTGGTAAATCATAGAGAGATATGGATTATTCCGATTCTAAATCCAGACGGGTATCAATACGATCGTGAAGATCCAGATCGTTTCTGGCGTAAGAATATGCGCGATAACGATGAAGATGACAGATACGGTGGTGAGTGTGATGGCGTGGATCTTAATCGAAACTATCCCTTCGAATGGTCACATAATACACAGTTCACAGCCCTTATTGGAGATGATTTAGAACCTGAAGTTACGGTTGATGATGATAATATTTGCTCAGACGTTTATCACGGTCCACGAGATAACAATGATGATGATGGTGATTGTGAGCCAATAATTCCTGGCATTCAGTGCAATATCGGCGATCAAAATTCAGGCGATATTACCCGAGTAGACGAAGATCCACCAGATGCACAACATACTGACGATGACGAAGATGGATTAATAGATGAAGATCGTGAAGGTGGGTTCTCTGAACCAGAAACTCAAGTTATCGAATATTTAACATGGAGATTAGATATTTATCCTGATTTTCCACAAGATCAATATTTAGAAGACTATCAGAATGGTATAGAACGAAACAATTGGCCAGATATGTTCACTCCAGAAAATCCACATGTTCGAACATATCGTACAGAAGCTCACGACATGAAACACAACATCATGAACGCAGTTTCATACCATGCTTGTTCAAATCTTTACATTTGGCCATGGGGTTACAAGGATCAAGATCCACCTCATGAACTTTACATGGAAAACCAAGTAAAACCATTGATGAATCTAACGGGCTATGGTAACTGGAAAGATCAAGGAGGATACAAAGTCTCTGGCGATATCAATGATTATCAATATGGAATGCAAGGCTCATTTTCATACACAGTCGAATTGAATAGTTGTGGCAGTCAAGGAGGTCTTCAAGGAGGGTTCCACGCAGATCCATTATTAATTCGACCAACTGTACGAATGCATCTGTTGACTAATATGTATCTCTTGGACGAGTCTCCAGAAGCTAGAATTGGTCAGATGTTCCCTGATTATGGTGACATCAATGGTCCTGGTGTTCATTCACCTGATGACACAATGATGCCCGAATTAACTATCCTTTCTTCTAAAGGAGATCTTATCGGATTCCAATCAGATAGCGAAGTCGATTTTGGTGATTATTACGCAAATGACGATCTTCCAGTAAGAGTTCAAGTTGAAGATGCTCAATACATGTTACAAGATTCACTAGTTTTACATTACCGAACTGATGAAATGTCAGAAGGTACATGGAAGGAATTACCTATGCATTGCGTAGTGAATTGTGATACTAAGAATTATTCTGATTATAGTGATGGTTTCACTATACCAAGAAGAGATTCAGTTTTCAAAGCTTTAATACCTGCAACAGAAGATTCTACACATATTCAATTTTACGCAGTAGCTCAAGATTCTAGATTGGCTAACGATTTCGGTGGAGGTTTTGTGTTTACCGGATACGGAGAGCACGACCCTGTAGAAATTTTTGTAGACGATATTATCGGATTTGGTAACCCAGTTGTTGATGCCATAGCTGTCGGATTAATGATGATTGTAATGTATGGTATTGTTTGGGGAGGCCTCTACCACTTCATCGGCATTGCCGCAGCAGCTGATCGAAGGAAGGCACAGTGAGTGAAGAAGAACAGGGCGAGGTCTTTTCCTCGCGTCTCGGCTTAGTTTTAGCCGCTATAGGTGCAGCTGTCGGTACAGGTAATATTTGGCGTTTCCCAAGGGAAGCAGCGGCCAATGGAGGGGGTTCTTTCATGATTGGCTGGTTACTATTTCTATTTTTATGGTCAATTCCATTATTGATGGCAGAGTTTGCAATTGGTAAGAAAACCCGTCTCGGAACAGTAGGTGCATTACGAGATATGGGGGGTCGACGTTTCACATGGATGGGTATGTGGATGGTGTTTGTTTCAACAGCAGTCGCTTTCTATTATGCAGTTGTAATGGGATGGACTATTCGTTATTTCTGGGTTGCGTTCTCAGGAGAAATAAGTACTGCTACTGACACTGCCGCTACTGAGGCATTATGGAATGATTTCATAGGTAATCCACTCGAAGTTATCATGTACCAACTAATCGCAGTTACAGCTGCAGGTACTGTGGTTTATTTCGGTATTAAAGGAATCGAAACTGCCAATAAAATCTTACTTCCTACTTTAGTTTTCTTTCTCGTTCTGACATTAATTTATCCATTCTACCTCGATGCAGGTGCCGCTTCTCAGGGATTACGTTTTCTATTCATTCCACAACCTGAATATTTATTGAAAAGTGAAACTTGGATTCGTGCTTTGACACAGAGCGCTTGGTCAACATCAGCAGGGTTCGGTACTGCCATTACATATGCAGTTGCCATGCGTAAAAAGGAGGATGTTTCCTTGAACGCATTACTTACAGGTCTAGGCAACAATAGCGTTTCATTAATTGCCGGTGTAGCAGTTTTAGGTACTGTTTTTGCACTTTCTGAAACAACTGCTGACGGTCTAGCTGCTGTTGAGTCGGGTTCTTCAGGATTAACATTCATTCATCTTACTGCGCTGTTCGCTACAGCTGGAGGAGCTGGTCGTTTTATTGGAGCAATTTTCTTTCTTTCTATGTCTTTTGCAGCTTTAACTTCTTTGGTTTCTAGTATAGAGGTGGCATCCCGTAATTTCATGGATGCGGGCTGGGAAAGGCACGAAATTGTAAAGTATGTCACAGTCGCAGTCGCATTCGCAGGCCTGCCCGCGGCGGCAAGTCTACATTTTCTAGACAATCAGGATTTTGTTTGGGGAACTGGTCTTTTAGTTTCAGGTCTTTTTGTTGCATTCGTAGTTATTCAATACGGTGCTTCTGATTTCCGCAAGGAGTTCATCAATCATGAATATAGCGATCTTTATATCGGTAAATGGTGGGATTTCATAATTCGATATATCTTTCCACTCGAATTCATTGTCGTCTTTAGTTCCTTTTTGATTGAAAAATGGGGTCAGTCAGGTCCATCTCCGATAGATGGTATAGATATCGGAAAATTCACTATATTGTCTTTACTCATTCAATGGGGTGCTGTGATTTCTCTTATGCTTTATTTTAACAATAAAATAGCAGCAGATATCAAATCAGGCCCTATGTCAATTCAAGAAGATCCTCCCATATCTAAGGAAAAAATATTAGAAGCAGAAGAAGTCTAGTTTATCTTCTCAGAATCGTAGTTCCACATTTACCACAGAATTTCTGTCCAGGTTTTAGAGTTGAATTACATGAATTACAAGTTTTTTCTGCGTTATCATTTTTCGTCGTTTGACCGCAACTTCCACAGAATTTTTGCTCCCCACTTAGTTGATTACCACAGTTAGAACAATTATTGGAAGTTAAATATTGCGAACGCCTTGATTTTCTCAATCTAAATCCACATTTACCACAAATTCTAAAATTCGAAGGAACTCTAGCATTACAATTCTCACAAACAATAGAAAAAGCATCAAATTTGTACACTTCTTCAGATATAGGTACTTCATCAGCTATCACTGTAGCTCCTACTCCTGATACGAACAAATCTCTCGATTCAAATTCTCCACTATCTGTAACTTCGACTATGTCTTGTTTGTCAATAGAATATGATTTTCCTTTAAATGATCTATACATTAATTCAATAGTTAAGGGAATGAGTCCCTTCGATTTTGGATATAATTCAATTTCTAAATCTAATTCTTCTCCAGATTCCAAAATATCAATTATAGTCGTTCCTCTTATTACAAAATCATCTGAAAAATTCACGGATATTTCTTGAGCTACTGCATTTCCTAAATTAGCTAACTTAAATTCAATTTTATTCCACACTTCTGGTTTTATGGCCTCTTTCGTTTTCGCCTTTATTACTAAATCTGGACGAGCCCCTTTAACAGTTGATTTAACAGCCCTCAATGCATCATCAGCTTTTATTTTAGCTTCTGAAAACCTTCTCTTATTTAATAAAACTCGAGCTTCTTTTATATTTTTAATTGCTGCTGAAACGCCCACCCCTTCTCTTCGCGCATTCTTTATTTTAATTTTTATAGTTTCTATATGTGTTCTAACTTGAGCACCTTCATCTTCTACATTTCTAGCTATTTTTTCAGCTTTCTTTGAAAATTCTACACATTCATTATATTTCCCTTCTTTAAACGCTATTTTAGCTTTCTTTAAAAACACCAAAGGTTCTTCTATATTCAATTTCATTTTACGTGCTGTCTTCAGAACACTTTTAGCAGACTCCAAAGCATCTGCACCTTTCATTATTTTTACAGATTCTAATGCATTTATGTTAATCAATTCCAAAGCTCTAACTGCTGCATTACGTACAAGATCGTCTCCATCATTTTTTAATCGATCCAAACCAGGTACACACTCCTTTACTAATTCAACATTATCTTCTCCAATCTCTCCAATTAATTTGGCCGCTTCTTCTCGGATTTCCCATCGTTGACTCTTCAACTCTTTCGATAATCTAGGAATTGCCTTTCTCAATGAGGATGGGTTTGTTTTAGCTATTTCAGCACCAACTTTCATCAATTCTATTTTAGCATTTCCGTTGTAATTAAGTGAATTTTTAATTATAAGTGATATTTTTATCCCAATTTTCTCTTCATTTCCTTTGGTTAATATTATCAAAGTATTCGAAACTTCTGAATATATTTGTTCATTTTCAGATTCAAATAACGATGAAATATCTTTAATTAAATTCGAAGTCAATTTTGGTTTCTTTTTTGAAATAATATTAATAATTCTTAAACTATTCTTCATTACATTTTCATTTTTATTTGCTATAGTCTTTCTCAATATTTGTAACGTCTTTCTCGGATTTACTTTCGATAGAGCTGTAAAAATCACACCATATTTTTTTGCACTTTCATCATCATATAGTGTCATAGATTTTATTATATTTGAAATATATTTTTCTATTTCCTTTGGATTTTTCTTCGATGCTTTAGCAACAAGTTCTAGGGCCGCTTCTCTACTTTGAGTATGTTTATCTGTAGACAAAGAAGCAATATCTTTCATATATCTATCAAAAGATTCAGAGTCTCTATCAAATAATTCAGATAGTAAAGTTAAGCATTGATGCCTTACTAATGGTGAACTATCAACTGTAAACTGTAAAATATCTTCTAAATATGATGCAACTAATGAATCAATAACTAAATCGGATAATTCCTGTAAAATTTCTATTTTTCTCTCGGGAACTTCCGAAACAAATTCTTCCAAACATCGTTCTATATGAGGTGCGTAACGAGCTTTTCTGATACGACTTCCAAAACCTCCTACTACCATCTAATCGTATAGGTTTCACTTCAAGGGGTTTTTATAGTTAGTGATGCACTCTTATTTCATTTTTCATCATCTTCTACAACTTCATAATCTGCATCGACTACATTAGAATCTTTTTCAGTCTTATCTTCAGTTTTATCATCTTTATTTTCCTCTTTTTGAGCTTCTTCAGCAGCTTGTTGATATATCATTTGACCGATAGCCTGTGTAGCTTCTTGATATTTTTCGACAGCTTTCTTCAAAGATTCTATATCATCAGTTTTTAGTTGTTCTTCTAATTCCTTCTTTGCATCTTCAACATTATTTTTCGTGTCCTCATCGACTTTATCTCCAAGTTCTTTCAATGCTTTATCTGTTGCATATATCAGAGTTTCACCCTGATTTCTAAGCTCTATCATCTCTCTTAATCTTTTATCTTCTTCTGCATATTTTTCAGCTTCTTCAATCTTTTCATTAATCTCATTTTCCGTTAAAGTCGATTTTGCAGTTATATCAATTTTCTGTTCATTTCCAGTACCTAAATCTTTTGCAGATACATGCAATATTCCATTAGTGTCTATATCAAAAGTTACTTCAATTTGAGGTATTCCACGGGGCGCAGGTGCGATTCCAACAAGTTGAAACCTTCCTAATGTTACATTATCACTCGCGTTAGTTCTTTCACCTTGTAATACATGTATTTCAACAGCGGGTTGATTATCTGCTGCCGTTGAAAATATTTGTGATTTATTCTTAGGTATTGTTGTATTTCGTTCAATCAAAGGTGTGGAAACACTACCAAGAGTTTCAATACCTAGTGTTAAAGGAGTAACATCTAGTAGTAACACATCTTTGACATCTCCAGCTAAAACTCCTCCTTGAAGTGCAGCACCCATAGCCACACTTTGCATAGGATCAATTCCTCTTTCAGCCTTTTTACCTATAATTTTCTCAAATCTCTCTCTAACAGATGGCATCCTTGTTGGACCGCCTACTAAAATTACATTATCAATCTCAGAATTTTTAATTTTAGCATCTTTAATAACACGTTTTATGGGGGCTTCACATTTCTTTAATACTGGATCAATAAGCTCTTCTAATTTAGCTCTCGTTAATTTTATTTCCAAATGTTTTGGTCCGGTTGAATCTTGCCAAAGATAAGGTAGATTGATCGTTGTTTCAAGTGCATTTGTTAAATCAATTTTCGCCTTTTCTCCAGCATCTCGAACTCTTTGTAAAGCACCAGAATCACTATTCAAATCAATTCCATTTTCTTTCTTAAACGATTCAACTAGGTAGTCAATAATGGTTTGATCCATATCTGCCCCACCTAATTTAGTGTCTCCACTTGTCGCCAAAACTTCAAAAATATCTTCACCTATATCCATCACAGTTACATCGAAGGTACCGCCTCCTAAATCTAAAACAATAACTTTACTTTCTTCTTTATTATCTAGACCATATGCTAACGCTGCTGCCGTTGGCTCATTTATTATTCTTTCAACTTCTAAGCCAGCAATCTTTCCAGCATCTTTTGTTGCTTGTCTTTGATTATCATTAAAGTATGCAGGAACAGTAATAACTGCTTTTTTTATTTCCGTACCAAGATAAGCTTCTGCATCACCCTTTATTTTTTGTAATATAAACGCTGAAATTTCTTCTGGTGAATATTCATCTTTACCTATCTTTATTCTTTCCGAAGTTCCCATTTTTCTTTTTACATGTATAACGGTTTTATCCGGATTCAAAACAGCTTGATTTTTAGCTGCATTTCCAACTAACCTTTCTCCTTTTTCTGTGAACGCAACAACAGAAGGGAACATTTTCCCTCCAAACATAGATCCTTCCGCTGAAGGTATTATCGTTGGGCGTCCTCCTTCAAGATACGCTGCTTCTGAATTCGTTGTTCCTAAATCTATTCCTAATATGTGTTCTTTACTCATTTTATTCATTCCTTTCTTTTCGTTTTGATACTATAACCTTTGCAGTTCTAAGCACTTCTCCATCTAGAAGATATCCTTCTCTTATAATTTCAACAATTTTTTCTGATTCCCACTCATCATTTTCTATTGCATCAACCGCTTCATGTAATCTAGAATCGAAATCATTCCCTCTTCCTTCTATCTTAACTACACCATGATTCTCCATTACAATTTCAATCTGCTTATTCAATGTCTTTAATCCTTCTAAAACATCATTAATTTCATTATATTTTGCATTTTTTGCTGCTTTCATCGTGTCTAGAATATCTAAAAATGGATTAATGATTCTGCCCTTTATTCTTACTCTATCCTGTTCTATATTTTTAGCAACTCTTTTTCTATAATTATCAAAATCAGCAGCTAAACGAATAAGTTGTTCTTTAACTTCATCAAGACTTTCGTTAGGTTCGTCTTGATTTTCAACCCTTTCTTCCGTTTTTTCATCAACAATTTCCGACTCATTCATGGTTATATTCTCTTTAGTAATCAACCTCAGGTTGTTAACTGCCTCTAGCGCGAAGTTCCAGTATATATAAAATTATCTCAAAATTACTTATTTCAATCCAAACTTTTTTCTCGCTTCTGCCATACGATCTCGATATTCTTTCGGTAATTTATACCGCGCTAATTGCTCAAGTCTAGTCCAGTTTCTTTGAAATTCAGATTTAGACGGTATATCATATAATTTTTCAAATTCTCTAATATCACTAATTATTCCATATAAATAAAATCCAAAAGCTGCAGTTGAAATTACTCCTATCACTAAAATCCAAATAATATAATCGCCAAATATTTCAGTTATCGCTTTAGGGGTCCAGGTTTCATCTGGATAAAATTGCCCCGTAACTCCCAAATAAAAGAATGCGATCGATACAATAAAACCCACCGTACAGGCATTTTGCATGTTTTCTTGAAGCCATTTATGGAATTCTTCCTTGTATTTCATTATCTTTACACTGCTATGGCTATGTAAAAAGATTACTCATTGATTCAAACGGTATCTTTTTGAGCATTGTTTACACAGGGGCATTATGAAACTCGCTGATAGGATGGATTGCTTGGGCACGGAAACTGCCTTTGCCGTCTCAGCTGAAGCTTCCAGTTTAGAGGAAAAAGGTATCAAAATATACCCATTTCATTTAGGGGATATCAATTTAGAAACGCCTAAGACTATTCGTTCAGCAGCTCTCAAAGCGATGGAATCTGGTAAGACTGGTTATTGTCCAGCACCAGGGATAATTGAATTAAGGGAAGCATTAGCAGAAGATGTTAGCGCTTCTCGAAAGATAAATTACAATCTAAATAATGTTTCTGTTCAATCAGGAGGTAAGCCTGTGATTAGTAAATTCATAATGTCTAAAATGAATCCAGGAGATAGGGTTCTTTATCCAAATCCAGGTTATCCTATTTATGAATCTCAAATAGAATTTCATGGAGGTATTGCACATCCTTATGGTTATTTAGATACTGAAGATGGTCTAGTCTTGGATTTCGATTCTATAGAGCAAGGAATCAAAGAAGGGGCTAACATAATATTTTACAATAATTACAACAATCCTACAGGGGCTTCTTCATCTATTTCTGAAATGAAAAAATTAGCAGATCTTTGCGTATCTAACGATTTATTTCTTTTCTCCGATGAAGCCTATTTTGATACCCTTTTTGAGGGAGAATCACATTCTATCGTGTCTATGCCAAATATGCGTGAACGTTCTTTAATTTTATATACATTTTCAAAGAAATTTGCAATGACTGGTTGGAGGTTAGGTGCAGCTATAGGTCCAAGTGATGTAATCGATGAAATTTCACGTCTAAATGTAAATGATGAATCTTGTACAACGCATTTTGTCCAACATGCAGGCGTAGCCGGCCTCAAAGGTTCACAAAACGAAGTGAAGGAAATAATTCGAATTTTGAAAGAGAGACGAGATTTGGCAATCTCTATACTAAAGACCATAGAAGGTATAGAGGTTCATACACCGGTTGCGGGGTTCTATCTCTTTCCTAAGATAACTGAAGCCATGAGAAATCGAGGTTTCAACGATTTAGAAGAATTTAGAAAAGCAGCTCTCAAAGAAACTGGAGTAAGTTTCTGTGGGCGTCATCATTTTGGAAAACCTCTCGATAACGAAAACGATCATTACATCCGTTTAGCATTTAGTGGTATTTCGAAATTACATTTGGAAGAAGGATTATACCGTTTCAAAGATTGGCTATCTCCTTAGCTACCACGTGGATAATTTCCACGTCATTTTATCTCCATCATCAAGATAGGTGCTCGATACGCCTGCTTCAGCATAATTTCCATTAATGTATAATGCCCAAAAACTCCCACTAGTTTCATTCGCATTAGTTTTACTTTCAACCCCATCTATCGATTCCATCATTTCTCCAAGACCTGAGTAATATATCGAGGTGTATCTTACATCATATTCATCAGAGAATAATGTCCATACCCACCAAGAATTAGTGTAGTGTGTAGTGTAATTAGCACTAAAAATCCACGTATTGTTTAGATACTCAAGATCCAAAGATTCTGAAGTTTCATATATCTCTTCAGTAAGTTCATCAGAACCGAAATCAATTTCCACAATAATAGATATTTCTTCTTCCTGATAACCCTTATCTAAATTTTCATCCCATTTTGCAAAAGTCTGTATTATGATTAAATTTAATACAATAATCATTATCAGGCCACGTTTCGAATCTTCCATTGTTTATCCTCACTATCACTAGCGTTTATATCTGAAACTCTTATCTATGTAAATCTAATCATTTTCAATAATTTTTCTGCTTTTTTATTATTATCAAGATACATTAGTATTGCTGCTAAAAACCATCCAGTTCCACTAATCATTACAAAAGTTTGATCAAAACCAACTAAAAATTGAGGTACTAATACTACAAATCCAATACCAACTAATAATCCAGATATCCATGCGAAAAGAACCGAACTCTCTTTCATTTGTTTAATAAATAAATACAAATAAAATTGACTAAATGAATAAACTACTACTACTGCAGTTATCAACATTTCAGTAACGCCTATCAGTTCATTTCCATCTTCACCAATTTGGGTAGTTGCCACAGTAAATGTCCCTATCAAAACTGAAATCCCTGCAGTCATATTGTTTCTAGTAGTTGTATTTTTATCAAGTTTAATAATTCGTTTTCTTACTATTTTAATTAGATATATTGGCGATATAAGTCTAAATATCAATGTAAATATTGCTGCTGGCCACAATAATTCCGGTTTACTTTCAGCTAGATGGACTGTCCATATAGATATGAAAAAAGCAGTACAAAATACTAAGACTACAGATGCAAGGAACCAATCACTCGACTTCTGTTTTAACGATTTTTCTATAGACCACATGAACATTGGATATGATAAAATCACCAATCCTAGAAAAAGAACTAAAAGTGAAATTTTTTGAAGCTCAGAAAGTTCTATCACATATACTCATCAAGAAGGTCTCTTTTTATCTTTAAGTAGGCAAAAGTATTCAACCTACATTCGTTGACAATATATGGTTGAAGGTAAAACCTGTCTAATAACAGGCGCAACTGATGGAATAGGAAAAGAAACAGCACTCTCTTTGGCCAAACAAGGTGCTAAAATAATCATAGTAGGAAGAAATCAAAAAAAGTGCGAAAATGTAGTTTCTGAAATAATACACCTCACACAAAACAATCAAGTTGAGTTTCTTTTAGCAGATCTTTCTTTAATGAGAGAAGTAAACGGCTTGGCTGAAAGAATCATGTATGGTTATAGGCATTTAGATATTCTCATCAACAACGTAGGTGCATTTTTTCGTAAAAAGGAATTAACAGAAGAGGGTTTGGAACGCACCTTCGCATTAAATCACCTCAGTTATTTCCTTTTAACTCATAAATTATTACCTCTTTTAGAACATAGCAAGACAGCCCGAATCGTAAACGTTGCTTCAATTGCCCATATACGAACTGATATGAATTTTGATAATTTAAACGGAGAGAAAAATTGGTCTTGGTATGGAGGGGGCTGGAATGCATACTGTTGTTCTAAATTAGCAAATATTATGTTTACTTATCATCTTTCTAAAAAATTAGAAGGGAAACAGATTACAGCTAATTGTCTCCACCCCGGTTTTGTTGCTTCTAAATTCGGAGATAATAATGGTCTATTTTCACGCTCTATCATAAAAACAGCTAAATTTTTCGGAGCCATAGGTGTAAAAAAAGGATCCGAAACTAGCACATACCTCGCTTCTTCTGATGAAGTAGAAGGAATTTCCGGTAAATATTTTGCTTCATGCTCAGCACAAAAAAGCTCTAAACAATCGCACAATGAAAAAGATATTGAAAAATTATGGTCCATAAGTGAAGAATACACATCAGAATATCTTTGATTAAGTAAAAGATCTGAGGAGAACGGCTGCCATAATAATAGTCATAATAATCATCAAAATTTCTCCTATTGCAGCAGCAGCACTATCATTTTCAACATAACAAGCATATCGTTCTTCTTTCATTTTTAGAATAGATTCTTTCTCTATATCTGAATCATATCTAAATACTGGATTTGGACTTTCTCCTTGAGGTTTTCTCATTTTATTTAATTCTCCCTTTGAATATGCCTCCAAAGCTTCTTTCATCAATGTCGCTGCTGTAATCAATGTTTTGTAACAAGCATCTTGGTATGTTTCCCCTCTTTTCATACCAATTTCACGTTTCCCAACTAAATCTCCTGCATCTATTTCGGATGAACAAAAATGACAACTACTTCCTATCGGTATGTCATGATATATACTCCATGCAGGTGATGCCGAACCACGACATTCGGGCAGTAGTCCTGGATGTGAATTAAGTACGCCATCTCTTTTTTCTCCATATTCTAAAATTTTTCCCCTAATAATACGAGTCCCTCCGAATATAATCATTTGAGGGGATATTTTCTCAATAAATTCCATACAATGTTCATCATTATGAATGGGCACTGTTTCTACAGGTATGTCATTATTTTTTGCTTGAATTGAAATCAATTCTCCAATTTCATTATCGCCAATACGGAATTCAAATTTTTCTCTTTCAATTCCACCCACTTCCGAGTCTTCTTCTATTATGAGTGCAGGTTTCAATCCCGCACTAATAAGTTGAGATAACATCTCCCTTCCCCACGGGTGCTCTTTGATTGCCATGAACACAAAATGAGGTTTCATTTGTGAGCTACCACTTTGAATTCTACAGCAATTGGTGTCGGAAGTGCCCCCACTTCAATAGTCGTACGTGTAACTTCATATCCTTTAAGGTATTCTCCATATATTTCATTGAATTTTTTAAAATCGTTTTCCATATTTGTCAAAAACACCATTATGTCTACTACATTTTCCATTTCTAGATCACACGCTTCTAATACGGCTTTAACATTTCTAAATACTGCATGTGTCTGAGCTTCTATCCCATCAGGTATCTCATCTGTTTTCGGTTCTCTAGGGCCTATTCCTGATAAGAATACAAATCCATCAACTTCTTTTGCATGAACGTATGCTCCAATAGGCTTTGCAGATTTTTCAGTATTAATCGCCATCAGTTCCTTCCATTGTTCCCATTTCAACTTGCCGATATAAATCAAGAACTTCTAAATCGCCTTCATAAACTTCAGGATTTTCTTCATCATATTCTAAATCTCCAGTGCCTTTTTCCACGGGAGTCAAGGAAACTACAGCACCTCCTGTTCCTATTATTGGCTCATAAGCATGTATTTTTCCAGAATAAAGATTGCTTTGTCCCATGATTGCAGAAAGCCACCAAAATGGCTTAAAACTTACAACCTTTGGAACTCTCGCTTCTTGATGAAATTGCCGAGATAGCTGAGATACATCTTCCAATCTTCCTTTTTCTAAATATTCTAAAAATTTTCTATTCCATTCATCATCTTTAGAAGAATGTATCTTATCATTTTCTGCATTCATAGGTGTTGTAATCAATCTGTTAGAAAGACTACCTACTACTACTGCAACAGCCTTTCTTTTCTGTTCCCGAACTGCATCTCTCAAAGCTTTACCTAGTACTACAGTTTCAGATCTATTTGCATAAACATTACTACTAACTATTATTGCAGGTATTGAATTTTTTGGATTCAAGAGTTTTAAAGCAACTACGGATCCAGTATCTATGGGAAATCCATCATATGCCACAGTACGTGTATGGAGCCCCCTTTCTTCACATGTATTTTTACAATGTTTTGCAAACTCAGAATCTATTTTGAATTTATACGGCATACTCCCTAATTCATGAAATTCCTCATCAACATGTGTCCATTCAGGATTAGGCATCGCTTGTATTTGATGTCCTAATACCGAAGGCCAATATGTGCTATAAATTATTAATAAATCAGCATCACTCTCTTCTATTTCCTTTTTACCTACTTCAAATCCGTCTCTAATAGCTCCCCATCCTTTATTTTTTTCAGGACAGAGTAAGGGGTGTGGCAATCCAGGAACTAACATTCCAAGTTTGATTACATCATCTCTCATTTTTCACCTCTTTCAGAATCCCATTCAATGATGGCGTTACCAGTTCCTATTACACTTCCATACGCATGTATTTTTGCTTCATACTTTGGAAAATCAAGTGCACTGATTAACCAAGTTAAACTTCCTGCATCAGTTTCTGCCATTGTTTGTTCCGTAAAATCTGGCATGATGTCTATCAATTCTCTATTTTTCCCCTTTAACATTAAATTAATTATTTTCATATCCCAAATGTATTGGTTATGATTCGTTACATGTTCTTTACTCATATCTTCTGGCAACTCTGGCTCTACCGTAAAGTGTCTATGAGATAAAGAATTAGATGAAAGTAACAATGCTCGCTTACCACTTTTTTCAATCGCTTCTCTCGTCGCTTTACCGAGTTTTAACATATTGGCTTGCATAATTTCGTGTGAAAAATAACTAGATGCTCGATTGGATGAAATTACAACTATAGGTTTATCCCATTCAGGTCTGGTTAAGTGACAACTGGTAATGGTTCCATAATCTATTCTAAAATCAGGATTTTCCATCATTTTTACATGCAATCCTTCCTTTTCTGCAATATTATGTATTTCACGAGATAATTCTACATCAACGTTTAAGTCATAATCATATCTAAAAAGATTAGGAAATACGGGATCAACCGATTTTGATTTGAAATTTTCCACTCCCAAGAAGTGAGTTCCAATGAATGTTTGCCAATGCGGTGTATGTATTACTATGACATCAAATTCCTTATCACTCATACTTTCACGTAATCGTTCATAGCCCCATCTTAATTCCTCCCATCCACCTTCCGATACAGGTTCATTTTGTGGCGGATTTTCTGCATATACTAAATGAGGTGGATGGGGGGCTAATGCTCCCATGACAATTTTTCCCTTTTCACTCATTTTTTTCACCCATTTCGATACAGACGTTCTGTAACTCTGAAAAGAAGTCTAAAGAGTATCTGCCCCCTTCTCTACCCACACCTGAATCTTTCATTCCACCAAACGGCACCCTCAAATCTCTCAAGAGCCATGTGTTTACCCAAACCATTCCAGATTCTAAATCTGCACTTATTCTATGTGCACGCGATAAATCGCTAGTCCACACGCTAGCAGCCAATCCATAGTTAACAGAATTAGATATTGCAACAGCTTCTTCTTCTGTCTCAAATGGATGTATTGTAGCTACAGGCCCAAATATTTCTTCCGTTGCTGTACGGCAATTCGGAGGTAAACCTGAAATTATTGTGGGTTCTAAAAATGCACCATTATTCCAAGGATTTTTCAATTCTGGCCGTTTACCTCCACATTCAATACGCCCACCTTCTTCAATCCCCAATCTTATGTATTCCTCAACTTTATCACGGTGTTCGTGAGATATAACTGCTCCCAAATCTACATTTTTGTCAGAAGGATTTCCAATTTTCATTTTCTTCGTAGCTTTTACTATCCCTTCTAAAAATTGGTCATGAATTTTACGTTCTACTAATATTCTAGAACCGCATAGACATACTTGTCCTTGATTTGTAAATGCCGCTCTCACTGCGCCATTTATCGCTTTATTTAAATCTGCATCAGCAAAAACTATCGTTGGATTTTTTCCACCCAATTCTAATGATATCTTTTTAAAAGTTGAAGAAGCAGCCTCTGAAACTTTCGCTCCAGCATCCGTAGAACCCGTGAATGATACGGCAGCTACATCTTGATGTAAAGATAGAGGCTTACCTACTTTAGATCCAGATCCATGTACTAAATTGAAAACTCCATTTGGAAGTCCAGCTTCATTCATAATCTCTGCTAATGCCGAAGCTGTTAACGGAGTCATGGAGCTAGGTTTCGCTACAACCGTATTACCCATAACTAATGCAGGAGCTGTTTTCCACGATAGTAAATATATCGGTAAATTCCAAGGCGTTATCAATGCAACAACTCCTAACGGCTTTCTTAAAGTATAATTTACAGCATTTTTCATTTTATGAAATCCCAATTCATCATGACGCGCTGCGCCTGCAAAAAAGCGAAAATTAGCAATAGCTCGAGAAATATCTGTATCAAATGCCAACCTAATTGGTTTACCCGTGTCTAATGATTCTAATTCAGCTAATTGCTGTTTTCTACTTTCTATAATATTTGCAATTTTCTCTAAAATATCTGCACGTTCATCTACACTTTTAGCACTCCATTTAGGCAACGCACTCTTCGCTGAATAAACTGCAGCATCTACATCAGATTTATCGCCAAGAGGGACTTTAGAAATTATATCGCCCGTGGCAGGATTTCTATTTTTCATATACTTACCAGATACGGGTGTATGGAATTTTCCATTAATATATTGTTTAAGCTCCATCACTTTCATTGTTTAGTCTCGTGTTCGTTAGGGTCGAAATACCATCTATCATTATCAGGATCCCATTCATCCCAAGTATATATCTCCTTCAATGACGGTAAGTATTCTGATGGTACTATCCCCGACACTAGAAATGCCTTCTGTCTTCTTAACGAGTATGGATTTCTCAATTTCATACCAAGAACTCCTAAAATTCCTCTAGCAACATACCATGCTGCTTGAGGATTCCATCCATGAGCTATTTTCACTACAACTCCTAATCCCTTTGGATAATCTTTATGTTCTATTGCCATTCCAAGGAGTCCATCTGCTCCCTCTTTAGCTATTACTTTCCCTTTACAAGATTTTATAATAGTTGTATCTAGTCGATTAAAACCACCTACTAAGTCTGGATTCTTTACAATAGCATCCCAAATCCAATCCTCTTTTTTATTCGAAACAATACCTGCATAACAAGTAGCTAATTCATTTACAGTATTCGATACAGTAGGAAATCCATCACCATCTCTTGCTATTCTTTCAGGTTTCCATTCTTCTCCTAAAAAACGCTTAACTTGTTTTAAGTATTCAAAGAAAAATTCATGACTTGGTAGCGTATAGCCTGCCCTATTCCAACCCTTTTTTCTACAACCTAGAAGAATTGCAGCATGTTGACCTGAAGAATTCGAATACCATCGACGAGCTCTTCTAACTTGTCTACCAAATTGAATCAAAGGAAGGTCAAGAGGCGTTTGCATCAACCCCCATTCTGCTCGAGGAAGTAACGATTGCGCAGTTTTGACATGTTCTGCAGTTCCATTATGGCTAGAAACAGAAATTGCTTTTTGCTCCCAACTTAACTCTTCCAATTCTTCTGAAAATACTTTGAGCATTAATGGTTTCATCATAGAACGCCCATAGCATAGAACATTACCTCCAAAACTATGTATAATTTCGTCGCCACTTGCCCAAGAAACAGCCCCGTGTATTGTCGTTTCCGAAACGCCATTACGTCTATAATCAACTAATGGTTCCCATTCTACATCTCTTCCTGTTGGCACTTCTCCATCCGTATCTCCCAAGGGGTTGCTTGGATAGAGGTTCTCAATTTCTTTTGGATGTGTCATTTTCTAAGCTCCTTTATTCTAGGAACTACTTTTTTCATGAATGCTTCCATATTTCTAATAACTCTGTCTGAATCATGATTGAAAAAATCAAACCAAGCCATAACACAATCTTCAGAATGGAATCGTTCAACCATCTGTTTAGCTATGTCTTCTGTATTTCCAATTACTGCATTATCTGCAGCTTTCGAAACTTTCATCGGATCTATAGTCCCTTCAAGAGCTCCCCAATATGAATTCAAGGCTTTCTCAGCTTCACACTTTGCCTGTTCCGTTTTCTCCTTTTCTGAAAGTCCGTTTTCGTCATTAATGAATATCATAATAGTTCTAGGCATGTATTCTCTCTTCCAAACACCTCCTTCAGGATGATAGTGTTCCATCATTCGTTCATGAGTTTTTTCTATTACTTCTGGCGGGGTTATCGATAAATTAAATGTTTTTACAGGTCTTATTTTATTTACCTTTTTTTGCAATTCTGGATCATGTGAACCTAATACAAGATCAAGTAACTCTCTATTCCAATTTTGAGGTATATTTTTTACATCTTCAAAGTTATATCTTTTAGGTATTTCTATTTTTTCAGGCATCTTTTCCAAACTATCTCTTTCCATAGCTGCTATCTGTACTCTTTTCCAATCTTCATCACTTCGAAATAATTTTCGCTCTAACACCGTCTCTGATATCATATTGCTATTGATAGTTTCTCCATTTATCAATCTCAAAAAGATTTCACAAGCTTCAGAAAATATTTGCCCTCTAAGAGCAGGCCATGCTTCCTCTTCAACAGAATCTCTTGGAACAATTCCATACGGTCTTGCCATAAATTCAAATCTTCCTGCAGAAAATCCAATACGTAGTTTCCGTTTCTCTTCTTTTTTTAGTCCATGAAGTGCAATGAATGCACCTACTCTTTCTGCTATTCCAATAGGTCCTCCATGTGTCAAAATACTCATTACCGCCGATCCAACATTTATTTTTTCGGTAGATAAAAATACAAGGTGAGCTAACTGAAAAAAATCTGTACAAAGCCCCACCTCTCCTTTCCAATGAGGCACTACTGGATTTTTATTATTTTTCTGAATCTCCGTTGAGAGGTGTGCTTGGGCTACCCATGCCGTTTCAAATCCTAATTCATCCGCAGCCTTTACCTGTTCAAAAAAATGCTCAAACATTTTTTGTTCAGTAGGCATTTCACCTTCTACAGGCGTTTGGCATATAGATAAAAAAATGTCAATTTTCATTTCAAATAGAATTCGTCCTTCCACCATCTACTGGAAGACTAACCCCCCTCACAAAACTCGCTTCCGGCGATGCCAAAAAAGCCACAACACTTCCCAATTCTGAAGGGGTCGCAAGCCTCCCTTCAGGTACTGTTTCTAACCAAGTACGCTCAACATCTTCTGCCGTGCAATTACGTTGTTTAGCTAAAGTTTTTTTCAATTCTTCTAATCTTCCGGTTGATGTAAAACCAGGCAGAACATTGTTAATTGTAATTCCTTTTGGTAATTCTTTGGACATCGTTTTCGACCAAGATGCCATCGCACCCCTTATTGTATTACTAACTCCAAGTCCAGCTATAGGTTCTTTTACAGATGTCGAAATAATATTAATAATTCTTCCATATTCTGATTTTTCCATACCAGGTAAAAGTAAACTAACTAATTTCTGCGATGCGAGTACATGTCTTCTAAAGGCCTTTTCAAATTCCTCTACTTTTGCTTCAACAATCGACCCAGAAGGTGGGCCTCCTGAATTATTTATTAAAATTTGATAGTTTCCATTTGTTTCTATATCTTTATTTACTTTTTCTTCCAAACTTTCTATATCTTCCATATCACAAGATATATTATTTTCACCCATTGCAGTACGGGCCAAAATAGTCACCTTCGCTCCTCTTTTACTAAGTTCTTCAGCAGCAGCCTTACCGATTCCTTTAGTCCCTCCACATACTAATGCCCTATATTCCTTCAAGTCATTCATTTGTTTCTCCTACAAAACTATAAAATTCAGAATTTTTTAATTCAGGCAATTCTTCTTTTTTAATTAAAATAGTTCTCACACCCCATAAATCAGTAAACACACGGTATCTCGATGTTCTATCTAGATAATCTACACCAGATGAACCTCCTGTACCTATTCTACGCCCAATCATCCTTTCAACCATACGTGCATGTGATGACCTCCATAACAACATCGATTCTTCCAATTCTACCATGGTGTCGATTAGTTTTCTTGGCCAAGATAATAGGGGGAGTTCACGATACGATTCTATAAATAAAAGTCCAGCACGAGCTCGATCACATTCACCGTTCGGTTTCAAAAATTCAGATGCTTGTTTATTCACATCTTTAAACCTATTACTAGTTTCATCATCATCATTATTAGACAATGCATGGGCGGCTTTTTCACCCAATTTAAGATGTATATCTAAGTATTCATTTACAAATTCTGAAACTGCTTGACCATCATTAGAGTCATTCGGCAATGATCCCTGTATTGGCGTTCTTGCAAGCCATTTAGTCACAACTTCTTGTATCGATTTTTCATTTATCTTATTTTCTATTTTTTTCCCATCAATCCAAAAATCACCCATTATTGCTTCCATCGTTCTCATCTGTTTCGATTCAAAACCAGAAGCCGTTCCCAATTCATCTCTAAATGACAAAAATCCTTGGGGGGTAAGAGTTTCCATAACTTTCCATTGTTGCGCCATCAATCTAAAAGTTTCAATTCCTCTCTCCATATGATGAACTGCTTTCGGTATTTTCGTCTCCTCAACGTAGCTTTCATCTAAAGTATCTCTCGCCTGCCTCAATTCACTAATCACTAGTTTAAACCAAAGTTCAAATGATTGATGCACTATTATGAAATGTAGTTCATCTGAGCTTATATTTTCTTCTTTTTCTTTCCACCCACTCTGTAAAGATAGTAATTCTTTCAATCTCAAATATTCTGGGTAACTTCCCTTATCTGTAGGCGTAGGCATACTTTGCTAAATTTAGACGGAATATAAAGTATAGAGGTTTACTTCAACACAGACGAAATTAAAATAGGAAGTATAACTGTAGCATCACCTTCTAGTGTTACATGTTCAGCTTCATGTTTTACTTTCCCCCAAGATACGGCCTCTTTTACACGAGCGCCACTTAATGATCCATCCCATTCAGGTGCTGTAGTTATCTGTACTGCATAATCCAGCCCCCCTCTGTATTGATTCCACCATATTGTATGGTGCTTAGAGATTCCTCCTCCCACCATCAAAGCGCCCGTTTTTTCAGCTTCATATATCAAATCAGATAGTTTATGCTGTTCTTGTAGTATGTCTAATGTAAAATTTTTATTATCTTGCCAAAATTGCCACAATTGTGACCCTACCGACCCGTCAGTAAGTCCCGGAACAAATACTGGAATATCTTTCTCTGCACATTTTGCCAGTAGTGATTGTGAACCACGTTCTTCTTTAGACATACGAATTCCCATCTCTTTCCATATTTCACACGGAATCCATTTTTCTTTTTCATTGTATATCTCTTTCAAAAATGGTTGCATCCATTTTTCAATCGGAACTCCATACGAGGTGTCTGGAACGAGAACATTACCTAATCGATTAACGCCTTTATCACGCAATTCAGCATCGTTCATGTTAAAATCTCCATGATAATAATCAGTTAGTAATCTAGCTAAATCGTGGTCAAGAGTTCCACAAGTAGTTATCACTACATCAACTAAATTATAATCAATCATAGTACGTATAACTCCTCTGGTTCCAGTAGCTATTACATTTGCTGGAAATGAAAGAAATTTTGTACATTTTTCATCATTCATATCTTTAATAATTTTAGATGCTTTGTTAATTTTTACACTAAGAAAGCCCCCGGTTTCAGCAAATTGGTCTACAAGTTCTGAAACGGTACTATTTCCGTTCAATTCTATATCTTTTACCGGTTTTTTATTCATTATTCCGTTTCTATTTCAGTATTTTCTTCATCTATTTTCAGGTAAACTGCAACAGCTACTACTTTTTCTTTGTCTTTTAATTTAATCAATCTACTTCCTCTGCCAATTCTTTTCATTTCTCTAAGTTCGTCTATATTCGTGTTAATAACTTTTCCAGAACTAGTCGTTGCCATAATCATGTCTGCATCTCCTACTGATATCGAGGATACTACTTTCCCATATTTTTCAGTTTTAGTATTTATTACACCTTTCGACCCCCTTCTAGTTAGTCTATAATTGCCTGCCTTGGCTCTTTTACCCCATCCCATCTCTGTTATCGTTAACAATTCCTCCTCTTCATTAACAATGGCCATACTTTTCACTCCATCTCCTTCTTTCAATCTAATTCCAATAACTCCTTGTCCAGCACGCCCAACAACTCTTACTTGATTTTCAGGGAATCTATTCGCCATTCCGTCATTCGTTGCTAACATGATTTCACTTTCTCCATCTGATATCCCTACAGAAATCAACTCATCTCCTTCTTTCAAAGTGATCGCTCTAAATCCTTGATCACTTCTCCATGCCCGTTCAACTCTAGATGCATATTCTTCCATACGTGTCTTTTTAACAATTCCATTTTTCGTTGCAAAAATTAAGTAATTATCTGGGCTACTTATGTTTGGCACAGGCAGCATATTCAATATCTTTTCATCATTTTGATGTCTACGTTCATCTAATTTTTCCAGTAGTTGTACTATCGGAGTCCCTTTCGCGTATCTTGATACATCAGGGATTTGCCACCCCTTTAGGAAATACATACTACCTTCACTAGTAAAGAGAAGTACATGGTCATGAGAGTTCATTGAATGCATCTCAACCGGTACATCTCCTTCTTTGGCTTTAATTCCAATCATACCCGTACCTCCGCGATGCTGTATTCTAAAATCTTCTAAAGGCATTCTTTTGACGTAAGATTCATCCGTTCTCATAACTACTACTTCTTGTTGAGGAATCAAATCTTCAGTTTCTATCTCTCCTTCATGTTCTGAAATTTCCGTTCTACGTTCATCACCATATTTCTCTTTTAACATTTCTAATTCCTTTCTTATGATGCTGCGAATTCTATTCGGATCTGCTAATGTAGCATCCAATTCTGCTATTTCTCCATTTAATTCCTTTAATTCATTTTCTCTGGCATTTCTATCTTGTTTAGAAAGCTGATAGAGGCGCATTTCAGCAATTGCTTCAGCTTGTTTTACACTCAATTTAAATTGTTTTTTCAATCCGTCTATTACGTCTTTTCTATTATTGGCACTTCTTATGAAAGAAATAACTTGACTCATTTTGTTTATAGCTATTAAAAGTCCTTCAACTATATGCGCTCGGTCTTTAGCTATTTTTAACTGAAATTTTGTTCTTCGAGTTACAACCTTTTTTCTGTGATTAATATATACCTTCAATAATTCTTTCAAAGACAACCTTTGTGGCTGTCCATCCACTAGTGCAGTATTATTCACTGCAAACGTACTCTCTAAAGAAGAATGTTTGTATAGTAAATTTTCAATAATAACTGCAGAGGCGTCTCTCTTCAATTCAATAATTATACGCATACCTTTTCTATTAGATTCGTCCCTAAGATCCCTTATCCCTTCTATTTTTTTATTTTTAACTAAATTTGTAATCTCTTTCAAAAGACGACCTTTCTCAAGTGAATAAGGTATTTCTGTAATGACAATCTGTGTCGTTTTTTTTGTTTCTTCTATATTCGTTCTTCCTCTAATTTTAATCGAACCTCGTCCATTTGAATATGCTTCAAACACACCAGCTCTTCCCATTATTACTCCGCCTGTAGGAAAATCTGGACCAGGTATTACTTGTATGAGTTCAGAGGTCCTAACTCGTGGATTTTCCATAGTTAAGATAACTGCATCAATCACTTCATTTAGATTATGAGGTGCCATTTTTGTTGCCATTCCTACGGCTATTCCTTCCGATCCATTAACAAGTAAATTCGGTAACATACTAGGCAATACAGATGGCTCTTTCAAGGAACCATCATAATTCTCTCCATAGTCTATAGTTTTCTTTTTTAAATCTTGTAATACAATTTCAGCAATAGGAGTTAATCTGGATTCCGTATATCTCATCGCAGCAGCACGATCGCCATCCACAGAACCAAAATTACCCTGCCCATCAACTAAAGGATATCTAAGTGAAAACGATTGTGCCATTCGCACCATCGAATCATAAATTGCTTGGTCTCCATGAGGGTGATATTTACCCATCACATCTCCTACTATACGGGCGCTTTTTTTGTATGCAGATCTAGAACCAGAGCCCATTTCTTTCATTGCATATAGTATTCTTCTATGTACTGGTTTTAGCCCATCTCTAGCATCCGGCAACGCGCGACCTACAATTACAGACATAGCATAATCTAAGTATGATTTTTTCATCTCAGTTGTGAGCGCTTTGTCTTCTATTCTTTCATTATTATCCTTATTCAATATATCTCTCCGAAATAGTGCATTACCCTAGTTCTATGACCCCATAAAAGGCGTTCGTATGGTCTAAAAATAACTTTCTTTTTAATAAAGGTGCATCGCTTCTTCTATTTGCCCTAATTCTATACCTGTACTGTTCGTCCCACAGACCCCACCTTTAGAATTACAAACGAGTCCAGCACCTATTAATGGCATTCCAAAAGCAACAGTCCCATTACTCACTTCTGTTCCAACAATCTTTTTCATGATATCTTTATCTTCATCATTTATTTCTGGGTGAACAAGTGCGCCAGATGGTGAAAAACAACCCAACATTCCGATAGTTTCTATTTCTATGAATTCTTTTGAAATTATTTCAATTCCTAAAGTTTCTTCAATTTTCTTTATATTTTTATTTATTATCTTCGGATTACAAAATCCGGATTTATTATTTATTAACAAATTATTTCCAGCAGCATTATTTCTATCATCTAATATCATAAAATTCATTTTATTTTTTTTAGCTATCTCCTCTATCTTTTCCCGTTCCCTTTCACTAGCTATGTTGGAACAAACTATTCCATTATCGTTCAAACAAATAAGAGAACCAATAACTCTACTTCCTCCTACTGTAATAATTTCTACTTCAGTATCTAAGGCCTCTTCTATATCTCTATATTCTTCTTCTGAAAGTCCCGGAGGCAATAATGTCAATTTTTCCGAGGTTGCACAAAAAACACCAGAATAAGGGCTATTGAATAAATCTCGTTGAATGAGTGCCATCTGCCCTATTCAGGCAACTGAACTTCTACAGTCCCATCTTCAAATTTACGAGCCCGAACTCTTATTCTTGAAGGAGGCTTTTCAATTCCTCTTGCCCATATTTTTCTATTTACTGGAGGATCTATGAATAATCTTTTTTCATCTCCCTTTCCAGATTTCGCAATCTTGGCATCTGTAATAACTTCTCCATCAATTTCAGGTTTCATGTGCCTAGTTACATAATCTTCAATCACACGCATTGCAACTGGTGCTCTTCTCGTACGTGCAACATTTTTAACCTTCCTCAGAGGAATAGTGTATATTCGTTCTTCAAATGGTATTTCTTCTTCATCAGCCATATTATTTCTCACTTCTTCAATCTACCTCTTCTCCAAAAATGTCTTTTTGGATGGTTTACAACCCTTCTATTGGTTCTTTGCATAACCCAAGCAGGTACTCGCCTGTTTCTTTTGGTTAGTTTCTGAAGGCGTATTTTCTTTCCGTATGGTTTTATGCTAGACATTTTTATCCTTTTTTGTTTTCTATTTCTAGGGCAATTCCATCTAACATGGATTGGCCTCTAGGGCTTATTTTTCTACCTTTACCTTTCTCATAAGTTATCAATTCTGATGCTTCAAGCTGTTTCATTACAGTTCTAATTATTTTTCTTCCACCTGGATGACTTTTATTAGGTTTACCACCTCTATCTTTAGATCCAGAATACATTTTAGACAATCTTTCAGTTCCCAATGGGCCCTCTATGTATATTTTTCTTAGAATTGATGCAGATCTCATATACCACCAGTCATCTGTATCAGGCGCATTCTCTCTGTGTGCTGCCGTTTTAGTAGATACACTCCAGTCTGGGATGCTGATAGTTTCCAAATTTTTCAGAGCTTCAGCTAAATCCGAAACTAAACTTTGTCCATGAACATCGTAAACTGTAGTCATTTTAACACCTTTCGAGGGGGCTTTGCCAGTCAAAGCCTATTATAAACTTAATCCCCCTTCAATCGTTAAAAATATTGAACACATGAAACACATGTACCATTAAACAAAATACAACAATTAAGCCCCCTATTATGTACAATCCTATCGTTTCATCTATTCTTGGAAAAACAATCAAAACTATAGCACCCACTATTGCAGTCCATAATAACAGATATCCCATATACACATGAGGGGCTTTCTCGGAATCTTTCGCTCCCTCTACTAATCCTGTTATCTGCCCTCTATCCATTCTACCTGTTATTGTATTCCTGTTAAAAACTTCACCGGTCACTATCTGCAATAAATTCTAGCAATTTCGTTTGCCGTTGCCATTTTACTCTTTTTTCCACCTTTTAACATTATATTAGTAATTTTAAATCTACGTTTTTCATGTGTTATATTTCCACCAATTTTAAACATTTCTTCAAACGAATATTTTTTGTAAAAAGTCCTAGTATGTTCACCTTCATTAAATGAAAAGTTAACTTTCACTTCACTTATGTTTCGAGTCCAAATAACAATTCCCCTCTCAGCCTCTATTTCTTTTACATTTCTATTTTCTTTTTCAATTCTAGTAATCTCCAAGGTTCCTTCTTGATGTAAAATCCTCGCTCCAACTCTCAGATAGTCTCTTTCTTCTACTTTTAAAACGTCTTTACGCGTTTTATCTCCATCAGAAATAAGCACGTTAATTTCAATAATTTTCTTCTCTTTAATTGTTCTTGTAGTGGTATTCTCACATTTACTACATTTTACAATTCCATCAAATGAATTATTCTTCTTATTACGATTTTTTAAAATATAATGTATCTCTTCATCATCGCAGTATTTGCATGGAAGCCAAATTTGCTCATATTCCTCTTCAATCATCAATGGCGAAAGTGTCTTTCTCCCGTAAAAACCATAGACACTCCTATTTTATTTGCACTATCGATTACTTCTTGATCTCTTATCGAACCGCCTGATTGAATAATTGCGGTTACTCCAGCTTCAGCAGCCGCTTCTATACCGTCTGGAAATGGAAAGAAAGCATCAGATGCCATAACTGTACCTTTCGCATCAGGTCTAGATTTGAAAGAAGCAATCTTTACTGAATCAACTCTAGACATTTGTCCAGCCCCTATACCGACAGTTCGTTTACCCTTCGTAAAAACTATCGCATTAGATCTAATGTGTTTCATTAATTTCCATCCATACATTAAACCATCCCATTCTTCTTCACTGGGTTTTTTGTCTGTAACTATCGTACATTCTTCTCTTGTTATTCTTTTTTTGTCAGATTCTTGTACAAGCCACCCACCTGCAACTGATCTCATTTGTTTTCCTGCTTCATATCGTACTATGTCTCCAACTTCTAACAATCTCATATTTTTTTTCTGACTTAAGATTTTCAGAGCTTCTTTAGAGAATGCTGGTGCAACCACACCTTCTTTGAATGATTCTACTATTTTGTTGGCAGTTTCCATATCTACTTCTCTATTAATTCCAATTATTCCACCAAATGCTGACGAAGGGTCGGTTTCCAGAGCAGAACTGTATGCTTCAGATATTATTTCAGATGAAGCCACACCGCACGGATTCGTATGTTTGATTATAACGACAGTAGGTTCTTCAAAATCAGCTACTATTGCTAATGCACCATCAAAATCAAGTATGTTATTGTAACTGAGCTGTTTCCCCTGTAATTGTTTAGCCGTGGCTATTGATGGGGTGTCTATTCTGGGGTTTATGTAAAAAGCTCCTTTTTGATGAGGATTTTCTGCATATCTTAACTCACCCTTCCTTTCTCCTATTATTGTTAAATCATCACTAGTTAAACTTTCTATATCAAAACGATTAGACAATTCAGATTGTATGTATGAATCATACTTGGCAGTATGCTGAAATGCTTTCAGAGCTAATTTCTCTCTCATACTTACATCTATTTTTTGATTTTCAATTGCTTGAATTACTTCATTATAATCCTCAGGTTCAACAACAACACAAACTCTGGAATAATTTTTAGCCGCAGCTCTAATTAAACTAGGACCTCCTATGTCTATCATCTCTATTAATTCAGGTAAAGATTCTTCATTTTTTGCAGTTTCTTCAAATGGATATAAGTTTACTACAACTAAGTCTATATCTTCTATCCCTAAACTTTCTTTTTGTTCTTTATCCTTTTCTCTAGCCAATATTCCTCCAAATATCTTCGGATGTATAGTTTTCACTCGCCCATCCATAATTTCTGGAAAATCTGTTATTTTCTCAACACTTTTTACTTCAATACCTTCATCTTCAATGACTTTTTTTGTACCGCCTGTGGATATTATTTCAATACCACATTTCGCCAATTTTCTTGCAAATTCAGCTACTCCTTCTTTATCGCTTACACTAATCAAAGCCCTTTTCACAGATATTTTTTCCATTTTATTTCTGTTTGACAATTCCAATTTACCTCTATTTTTTTTCAGGTGCTGTTTGGAAGGCGCTTAAGGTGCTTTCCTACAACCTCTTTCGTTACGAATACAGTAGTACCTGCTTTCATTATTTTTCCACCATCTTTTTCGGCTTCACGCACATCTAACATCAACACTACAGGTTTCCCTATTATGTGTCTTCCTGCTTCAAGAGCATTTAATCTTGTTCCAGACAAATGCACCATCATTCTATCTTCTGGAAAGAGGCCATTCTCTATGTAATCTTCTACATCATCTTCCGAACACGCGTAATAGAGGTGCTCAGGTACGCCTTCTGTTGGTAAATCCAAATCTAAATCTATAGAATGGGCATAAGTCGCTCTTATTCTATTATCTTCAAATTGATATCTTCCTTTAGGGTCTGTTTCTATTACAGCTTTTACATGTTTAATGGTCAAATATCCTAAACCACCTCTTTTCTGTTTGATTGCATCTACAAATTCCCCAACATCTATCCATCCTTGTTGAGTCATTTCTAAATCAAAACGATCAGGAAAATGTCTGAGTATTCCTGCCATTATACGTCCAAATTTATCAACATGTCTTGGAGACATTATCATCTCTCCGTCTTCTTCACAGAATTGACATTTTTCGCCTCTAAAAAAACCGTGTTCATATTTTACACATTCTTTTACAGGCTTTTCTTGAATTCGCCTTCTGTTCGAATAATTCTGTCTGTGCCCTCTCATACATAACCTCATTCCAAAGGTGTGTGTAAAATGTTTTTCATTTCAATTATTGTAGTTTCGTTTGTTTTGTATCGCTAGTTTTATCTTCTATTTGGTCCTCATCAAATTCTAAATTTATATTCTCTAGCATTCGATACATTTCACGTTCTTTAGCACGACTACTCCAGTGCGCCGCTTCATCTCTAGTGTCTTCTGTCATAAACATATACACTATCCCTGATGAATCTCTACCAGTTCTACCCCTTCTTTGAATAAGCCTTATCGCAGAAGGCACCGGTTCGTAAAAAATCACCACATCCGTAGAAGGTATGTCTAGTCCTTCTTCTCCTACTGAAGTAGCTACTAGCACATTGTATTCTCCGCTACGAAATTTATCCAATATGTCTTTCTGCTCATTTTGAGTTAATCCCTTGTCCCCTTCCCTATTACTTTGACCAACAAATCTAATGGCTTCCGCATTAGGTACCCTTTCCAATTTCTCTACAATCAATGTCGCAGTGTGTCTTATTTCAGTAAAAACTATTATGCGTCTAGATCCTTCATTTATATGCATATTAATTAAATTCAATAATTTTGGAAGTTTAGGATGTTCTGTTTTGTCATTTTCCGCGATATGCACGGCAGTTTTCCAAAATTCTTTTTTTATCAACTGCTTATTGGCCCTACTACCGCCTTTTTTCGAGGCCCCCTTCTCTATTCGTTCTGCATAATGTAAAAATTGTTCTAAACCCTGACTTTCTATAGTTTGAATCGCGTGTGCTATTTTCATGCCTATTGCTTGTGTGGTCATTGCGTTATAGAATGGATATTTCGCACTACCTTTCGCTTGCATTAGTCTCGCTTGTACTTCCTTTCCAATTCTTAAAAGAGAACTGGTCGATACGTGTCTAGGGTTGGATAAAAATCCTTGTTTATACATCTCCCCCCCTATAATTCCCAATTCATTTTTTAATTCTCTTCTTACTGTTTTTTCTACATCTGTCATTTCAACTTTAATCCAATTAGTCTCAAGTTTTTGGATGTACGGTATTACGTCTTCATCAGTATCACTTCTTTTTTCTATTTTTTTTATTCCTAAATTTTTACATATATTTACAATATGCTCCTTCGTACTTCCAGGTGACGCCGTCATTCCTAATGTCAAAAAGCGCTCAGCAGTTTTCTTGTAAATTTTCCCAATCTTTACATAAGCATAGTTGCCCACTGCTCTATGGGCCTCGTCAAATACAACTAAAGAAAATTCTTTCAAGTCAGTATATCCCCTTTCTATATCCTTTTCAACAACTTGCGGAGTCGAAATTATAAAATCAGTAATCTCCCAAAGCCTCTCTCTTTCTTTAGGCGCTACATTACCTGTGAATAATTCAATTTTCATATCTAAATATTTTTCGAAGAAGCTAGCATGTTGTTGAGCGAGAGGTTTTGTGGGTGCGAGAAATAAAATTTTCCCAATCTCAATTCTTTCCAAAATAACTCTTAATGCAATAATTGTTTTTCCTAGGCCAGTAGGGAGCACTGCTAACGTTGATTGTTTCAAACACACTTCTGATACTTTATTCTGATATTCTCTTTCTTCTAAATCCTTTATTTTCAACAACCGATTTTCAAACACACTCATGCCTGCAGGTAAATCTAGTTACACCTTAAGAGTTATACACCCGGTTCAATTTATTGTTCTGAACATATCGGTGTGATTATTTTGAGTTATTATTACGAAAATAAAAGAGCAATCGTTCGAGGAATCCCCAATACTTTCAATTCTGCTATCTCAAAATATATGGGTTCTGGGCCTATTGATGTAGCTACTGCAAAGGTTCAACACATTTCCTACGTTGAAAAATTAAAATCACTCAAGGTTGAAGTTTTGAAACTAATGCCAGATGACAACTATCCAGATTGCTGTTTCGTAGAAGATCAAGTTGTAGTTCTCGATGATAGGGCATTAATCACTAACGCAGGTGCTCAATCTAGAAAGGGCGAAAAAGATGTAATAATCAACACACTAAGTGAAAAATTAGCTTTAGAATTTATGGAATCTCCGGCAGAATTAGATGGTGGTGATGTTTTACGAGTAGGTGATATCGTATATGTCGGTAGCAGCACACGTACAAATATTCATGGAATAAACGCTTTGAAAGATTTTGCAAATAAATCCAATATCACTGTAAAAACAATACCCATTCCTACTGATTCATTACATCTTAAAAGTATCTGTTCTTCACCTTGTCCCGATACTTTGATAGTTGCAAAAGATACACTACCCCTAGACCTTTTCGATTCCAGTCATAAATTGTTACAAATACCAAAAGAGGACATATATGCTGCAAATACAATAGGAATAGGTCGGAATTTGATTATTCCTGATGAGTATCCAAATACACATAAAATCCTCGAAGACGAAGGTTTTATTCTTCATAAATTAAGCATGTCTCAAATTCGAAATGCCGACGGTTCTCTTACTTGCCTTTCAGTATTTTATTGAAAATCATTAATATAAACTGTACTATCTGTGAGTTCAAATCATGACAAATCCCGTAGAAATAAAACCAGCCTCTGGAAAGTTAGGAGTTCTACTTCCAGGTATTGGTGCTGTTAGTACTACTTTTATTGCCGGTGTAGAGGCTGTTAAGGCAGGTATCGGTAAACCTATTGGGTCTCTGACTCAAATGGGCTCTTTGAGGTTGGGTAAGCGAAATGAACAGCGCGATTCAAAAATTAAGGATTTTGTCCCCTTATATGATTTAGAAAATTTAGTTTTTGGAGGTTGGGATATTTTTGCAGAATATCCTGATTGTTATTCGGCGGCTGTAAACGCAGGCGTTCTTGAACAATCTTTACTAGATCAATTAAAAGATCAACTTTCAGAAATCAAATCTATGCCAGCAGTTTTTAATCAAAAATACGTTAAAAATCTAAATCCAACTAGAATAAAGGATGTTACAAGTCACAGAGATGCTATTGATGCTTTAAGATCTGATATTCGAAATTTCAAAGAAACTAATAATCTAGAAAGGGCCGTTATGGTATGGTGTGGAAGTACAGAAACATTCCAGGCCCCCGATTCAGATATTTTCGAGAACCTTTCTAGTTTTGAAAAAGCATTAGATAATGATGATCCATCAATTTTACCAAGCGTTCTGTACGCTTATGCTGCATTACAGGAAGACGTACCATATGCAAACGGCGCTCCAAACCTATCTGCAGATTTTCCAGCAATGTATGAACTTTCTCATAAATTAAAAGTTCCAATTGCAGGTAAAGATTTCAAAACAGGTCAGACATTAATGAAAACTATTCTCGCTCCCGGCTTCAAAGCTAGAATGCTAGGTATCGAGGGGTGGTTTTCTACAAACATTTTAGGCAATAGAGATGGGGAAGTTCTTGACGACCCCGAAAGTTTCAAAACTAAAGAAGTTTCAAAATTAGGAGTTCTTGAACAAATTCTAAAACCGGAGGAAAATCCAGATCTTTATGGGGATTTATATCACAAAGTTAGAATCAATTACTATCCACCAAGAGGTGATGATAAGGAAGGTTGGGACAATATAGACATTAGAGGTTGGTTGAATTATCCTATGCAAATCAAAATAGATTTTCTCTGTAAAGATTCAATCTTAGCTGCACCTATTGTTTTAGATTTAGCACTCTTTATGGATTTAGCCAGTAGATCTGGCAAGTACGGTATCCAAGAATGGCTATCTTTTTATTTCAAATCACCAACATGTAAACCGGATCTCTATCCTCTGCATGATTTATTTGTTCAGAAAAATAAATTAGAAAACACACTCAGGGATTTAATGGGTGAGGATCTAATAACTAATCTCGGTTTAGATTATTACGATGAATAATCTATGCCAACTGTCGATGAAATAGATGTAGCAATCTTAGCTTTTGTTTCAGATCATAAAAAATCTAGCGTTACCGATGGTGCAAAAGCTCTCTATCAACCGAGTGATGTTTACGAATTACAAAAAAAAGATGCAATGCTTAGACATCGTTACAAAGCTTTAGCGGATCGAGGTCTTTTAATTCCTAAAGAAGATGGTAGAAGAACTCTTTATAGTGTAGATAAAAAAAGAATAAAGTTCGGCGTTGGCTTACATGAAAAACTCGGTGTTAGATTAGATTCACGTCTCGAAGATGATTATTGTATTTTAATAATTCTCGAGAATGGAATAGTTATACATTCATTGGACGCACTTGAAGATAAATGGGGTGCGTAGTTTGATACATCAAAATTCTGTTTCGAAAATCGGTTATATATTGTCTATATTTCTTGTGGAGCGTTCAAAATGAGTAAACGCAATGATTTCGTTGGTTTCGTAGGTTATCGCAAGCAGAGAGAACCTTCATTCGTTCAACCAGCTCCATTTACATCTTCTTGGAATCCTCTATTCAGCGTTTTGATTGTTTTTTGCGTTATTTTTTCAGGAGCTGCAATGTTATTCAGCCCCTTCGATGATGATATGGATAATACATATCAGGTAGAATTTCTGAAGACTATGGTTTCAGAAAAGTCTAGAGATTCACCTGCATTAATCGGTTATGAATCTTGTATCGATTTGGAAGATAGATTGAAAACCAATGTTAAAGATGAAATGGTCACTACAGTAGGTTTAGGATATGGGGGGTATGGTATTTCTCCAGAATTCGGCATGGTCGATGTGGCAATGGATGATGGTGCAGCTTTGGAAAGCGCTGATAGTTCTAATAGTGCATCTACTGGTTCATCTTCAAATCAGGAATTTTCTGGTACAAACAACCAAGAACAAGGGGTCGATGAAGGTGATTTCGTAAAAACTGACGGTGATTTCATTTATGTTTTGAATGATTGGGATTATCAAGTTTACAAGAATTGGGGCTGGTCGTATGAATCAAAGAGTATTCTACATATCTTAGCAGTACCCGAATTCGGCCAAATTGAAAATACATCTTCTACAGTAATCGAAGGAAATGCAAGAGAAATGCTCCTAGCGGGCGATAGAATGATAGTCTATTCAGACATTTACACATGGGATATGCAAGAAGATCATATGCTTTCAGATTACGTCCGTTCCGACGGTAATTATCGTGTCTATGAAATGACTAAAATGACAATTTTGGATATCTCTAATCGTTCCTCTCCACAAGTAGATCAAGAGGTTTATATCGAAGGAAATTATCAGACTGCTAGGGAAGTAGATGGTACTGTTAGGATGGTATCTTATGCATATTTAGACATTCCTGATGTTTTAAATTACATAAATTACGATTATGAAGTTTTCTGGGCAGATACTATGACTGATAGTGCTAGAGAAGATATGTGGCGTGACGCTGCAACCTCTACTATAGAGCATAATAATGACGTAATAGATGAGACCTCACTTTCAGATTTAGTTCCTGCAATTTATTTTATGAATGAAGGTAATTTAGAGGAATTCAACTTCGCAACAGATGGTGGTTCTGGTTGTGACAATTTTGTCATATCTAGTGATGGAACTGGTGATGGTTTCACTTCAATCTTGACTATTGACTTAACCAAAGACAATTTTAGTTTTGAAGCAGACCATATGATGACCAACTATCCAACTATTTATTCTTCTTCTGACACTATGGTTATTTCAGAAAATACCAATGATTGGTGGTGGTATATGTTGGATGAAACCGATTATACCGAAGCTACCAATATTCACACTTTCGATGTAAGTGAAATGGGTGATACAAAATATATTGCCAGTGGAAGGGTGGATGGTACCGTTTCTGGTCAATTCTCTCTTTCTGAATATAATGATGATATACGCGTAGTTTCTACAATTGGAGAGTGGAATCGATGGTGGTTGGATAATCCAGAAGAATCAGAAACAATAGTTTGTGTTTTGCGTCAAGTTGAAGATAGTCATGACTTATCTGAAGTAGGTAGAGTAGATGGTATTGCATTAGGAGAACGGCTATGGTCTGCTCGTTTCGTTGAAGAAAAAGCATACCTAGTCACTTTTAGAAATATAGATCCTCTTTGGGTTATAGATTTAAGCAATCCTACTATGCCAACAATAGAAGGTGAATTAGAAGTTCCAGGAGTTTCTACATACATACATCCTTTGGATGGCGATCGGTTACTAACTATAGGTTACGGCGGAGATGGAGAAGGTCTCGATTGGAGTACTCAGATTTCTTTATTCGATGTTAGCGATCCTAATAATCCAACGTTATCTACTTCTTTGTCTCTCATGCCTGCAGATGAGAATGGTGGTTGGAGTTGGGGGTGGAGTGAAGCGAATTATGAGCACAAAGCTTTCCAATATTGGAATGGCACTCTAGCCATACCAATGAGTACATACAAATATGATTGCGATGAAGATGGTTGGCGTTGTACTTATGAGTACGTAACTAAATTGGTGTTAATTGATGTTACAGATTATAATTTAGAATTAGATGGAGAGATTCATCATTCAGATTTTTACAATGAAGATAATACTTATTGGAACAATATTGATGTTCGCAGATCAATTTTCATGGGCGATTTTGTTTATTCAATAAGTAAAGGTGTAGTTCTAGTTCATGATCTATTGGACTTTGAAATGAAAGATTCTGTAAACTTGGGTATCACTTCAAAGTAAACAAAGCTTTTTTCACCAAAGTTACATTGGTCCTTTTATGAATCGTAGCGTTTTGCCACTTTTAGTGTGTGCAATACTCATTTCCACTCCATTATTCATGCCTCTTTCAGAGTCATCTAACAGTGACAAAGATGTCCAAGGTTGGTGGTCTAATTATTCCAGAGATAAAGATAGAGATGGAATCAGCGATGTGTTAGAATGGAAATTACAACAAGGTAATCGTTTCTTTGAGCCAGATTCAGCACGTGTTTTCATAAGATATGATCATCATCCCACAGATTCAGATATTGAAAAATTAGAAAAATTAGGAATAGAAGTAACTTATCGTGCTCAATATATCGACTTAGTTGCTACTACAATGCCTCGTAATCTAGTCTATCCAGTCTCTACTTGGTACGGCATTGTAATGCTCGATGACATCGGTAAAGCAGTTCCACACATGAATGAAGCCGTTCCTGCAATGGGGGTAGATCAAGTTTGGAACAATTACGGTATTTATGGAAACGGAATCTCTATCGCTATAGTCGATACCGGGGTTGATAATGCCCATGTCGGTTTAGATGATATGGATGATAACATTCAAACTATGGATGATCTAAAAGTTGTAGCTTATTATGATGCAGTTCAAGATAATTTAGTATGTTCACCATGCTTACCTGGTGAATCTTTGGATAGTGGTACACACGGCACCCATGTTGCAGGTATAGCAGCAGGTACTGGTGATGGAGAGGCAGCACCAGACGGTTCACGCCATATTGGTGTCGCACCGAAAGCTAGCTTAGTCAACGTTCTTTCATGTTGCGATGGTGATATTGAAGACATTATCAGAGGTGTTGAATGGACGATAACTAATCAAAAACTAGTCGAACCAAATATCAGAGTTATGACATCCAGTCTCGGCGAACAACAAATCGAATTTCATATCGATAACGATGGAAGCTCTGCTTGGAGTCAAGTTGTCGATGCCGCAGTAGAATCTGGCCTCGTAGTTACTTTGAGTGCAGGTAATGAATTTGGCTCAGCTACTGCAGCCGGTTGTAACACTATCGATTCACCCGGTGATTCAAGATTACCCATAACAGTCGCTTCTCTCGACAAAGATTTGAGTTTGGCAATATATAGCTCCAGAGGGTATACTTCGGATGGAAGAGTCAAGCCAGATGTCGCCGCTATAGGAAGCAGTATCATGGCCCCTAACAAGGGAACTGGAACAGGTTACACTAGTAAAAGCGGAACTAGTATGGCCACTCCTTTGATGGCAGGTATTGTAGCTTTAACTTTAGAGGCTAATCCCGATTTAACCCCAACAGAAGTTAAGGATACGTTAGTTGCAGGCTATTCTATCGAACGAGAAATATTAGATGATGATATAGATGCAGCATCTAATAATTGCTCAATTGCAGAAACTAGACCGGACAACGAGTATGGTTATGGGCAGGCTGATCCAAAAACGTTCGTAGATATCTCTGGAAATATTGATTCTTCTTTGAGTATAAATTGGTCGTTAGAACCTGAATATATGTTAGTGAATGATTCTTACGTAGAGGTCAAACCAAGAATATATAACGAAAGTTGGATTAGAGGGGTCTCTGATTCTTCTGGTCAATCAATTAGCATTGGTGTCGAGGTTCGTTTTGGCGTTGATAGTTGGTCTTTAGCAGATGATTTATCAGATAATGGTGATTGGAGTGAGTGGCAAATCAAAGTTCCTGAACAGACCAAAAAAGGCAATCAAACATTATACGCAAGATTAGTGGCCAATTCTGAACAAATGTCTCCCATGGCATCAGCATCTGTAGTTCTTCTCGATGAATACGATACTGATGATATCGGTTCTATTTCTTCACTTTCAGATTCAACAATTCTTCTATTGACGGCATTATTACTTGTTTTAACTGCCGGTGTGGGCATCCCTGTATGGAAGCGATATCGAAAATTAGTTAACAGTAGCACAGAAAATCAAAAACAGAATGTAAATCATCTCTTATTGTTTAGATCTTTAACGGATGCTGCTCAGATTGCATTACTATACTGGACGGCTATGCGTTTCTTTTTACGAGATGAAGGGGCAAGCCAATCATTAGTTTCTGCCTATTATGGGATTGCGCTATTGGTTTTGGGCGTCAGTTTAATTTTTTGGGGGTACATAGCCGATACATATGGTTCTAGAAGAAAAATTCTTCTTTATACTTCAATCGGCTGCGCTATTCTCTATCTCTTTATTCCATTTTTAGGCATATACGGTACAGTTTTCATTTCTATATTTCTATTGATGCTCCACGGTTCCGGTCGTATACCTAGGGCGATTGCTTCTGAGTATTATCCTGATTGCCAAGGCGAATTCAATGGAGTTTTCTGGGGTATGTTCGCTTTGATATATTCTGTAGCATATCTTGCTGCTCCATCGATATACGAGTCTTTTGGTATGAATGCAATAGTCTTCTTCTGTTTATTATTGAATATTGCAGCAGCGTTCTGCGCATTCCGTTTAAACGAAATTGATGTTATGCCTGGAACATTAGTTACTGATTCATCAACTCCTCTCGATTTTAATTCAAATTCATTCTCTTTAGATTCTCTACGTTTCAAGAATTCCTGGGTTAAATGGATTTTACTAACCGTTTTCTTAATCTATATTCCTCGCGGAGTCATCGTTTACAATGCTCCGAATTATTTTGATGATATAGGTTATGACAGAAGTTTTGTTGGTGTAATAATGGGTTATTCGGTTGTAGCTTCTGTTATTCTTTATCCTTGGCTCGGTTCTGTTTGTGATCGTTTAGGAGCTTGGCAAGTACTTCTTTGGTCTGCTTTATTGTATATTCTCCTATGGGGTACTTTCAGTTCTGCCGTATCTACGCATCTGTCTGCATTTATTTTTATAATTCCTGTAATTCCATTTTTACGTACTTCTAGAGATACGTTATTGTCTCAACTAACTGACTTGGATGAACGGAGTAAAGGTATGGGTTGGGGGGTTTTCATCGGTACACTTGGATATTCAGTTGGCGCTTTTTTCGCATCCGCAATGTTAGGTTGGTTAGATGCCAAAGATATGGAAATCCAAATGCAATATCTTTACACGTTCAGAGCTAGTTTAGTATTTCTTTTGTTAGCCTCTGCAGTTGCGTGGTGGTTGAATAAAAATACATCCAAGGAGGCTACCACTTGGTAGCTGTCGCTATCACTCTATCTGAAGATAAATATTTTGAAAAATACGCATCTTGGCTTCGAGAAATAGATGTCGAACCAGTGCGGATTACAGATTCCGAAGCTCTTTGCGATTTTGATATTTTAGTTCTTTCAGGAGGTGGCGATTTAAGTGTCGAAATTGGAGCTTACGGTCAACCAGAAAGAACAGATTTTCCTCTTCAATTCATAAAACCTGAACGGGATGAGTTGGAAATTTCCCTTCTGAATAAAGCAACAAAAAATAAGATGCCAGTTTTAGGTATCTGTAGAGGGTTGCAAATAATCAATGTTTACTGTGGAGGTACACTCTGGCCAGATATCAGTGAAGGCAATTTCAATACTTTATTGCATAGGAAACATTCTGGAGATGATGGAGATACAGAACACGAAGTGGATTTAGTAGATTCAAATTTCGATGTAGCTAGTCACCACCATTTAGCTATTCATATTTTAGGTGACAATCTTTCAGCAATCGGTCACAGTAATGATGGTCTGATTGAAGCAGTTAAACATACAGAACTTCCATGGTTTGCTGTTCAATGGCATCCTGAAAGAACTTTAGAGGGTCCCGGCCGTTCAATACCAAAAGAATGGCTTTTACAACAGATTAGAAATATCTCAAATTCTAAAGATTCGGATAGCGTCGCTTAAATACACCCCCAAATGTCCGACGTACTGTTTAGGAGTATTATATTTGAAACGTAGTTCCCGTGTATGGAAGAAAAAAGGCAATCAACGTTGGAAGTGGCGCAAGAAGAAGATGCGACGCAGAAAACGGGCAGCCAGACGTAAGCAGTAGTTTTTCAGTTGAGTTTAAAAACACCAGATGTTTAGGCATATTATGCCAGTTATAACTATAGAATTTGATGATTTGAATCGTTTGCTGGCCGAACCCATTACTCCAGATGATTTTAGAAAAAATATACCTTTGATAGGGGCAGATCCAGATTATATAGATGAAACAGGCGCCGCGGTTGAATTTTTTCCAGATAGGCCTGATTTATGCTCTACAGAAGGTGTGGCTAGGGCTTTACGCCCTCTTCTAGGTCAAAAACCCGGTTTAACAAATTACCAAGTTGCTAAATCAAAGACTCATATGACTGTCGATTCCTCTGTTCTAGATATTAGGCCAGTAATGATGAGTTGTATAGTTCATAATGTAAATTTAGATGATGCTGCTATACGTTCTTTAATAGAGCTTCAAGAAAAATTACATCTTACGGTCGGTCGCAAGAGACGAAAAGCATCCATAGGGGTTCATGATATTTCTGATTTAACACCCCCTTTCACGTATAGTTCTTGCTCAAAACACGAACCAGCTTTCGTACCTCTTCATTTTGATATGGAAATGACTCCAGAAGAGATACTAACTGAACATCCTAAAGGTGTCGACTATGCCCATCTTTTGAAAGATTTCGATAATTATCCAATTCTTACAGATGCCGAAGGTAATGTTGCTTCTTTACCTCCCATCATAAATGGGGCACTTACAACCGTCACAGCAGATACTAAGGACATCTTACTTGACGTTACAGGTCTCGATGAGAAAGCAGTAGAAACATGTCTCAATATTGTCGCAACTGCTTTAGTGGAAAGAGGTGGCGAACTCGAGGCCATCGAACTTCGTTACCCTTCTCATAGAACGACTTATCCTAATCTAAAACCTCGTGTTCATAAAATAGACCATCAATATCTAACATCTATACTCGGCTGGGATCCGGGCGACGATTTACTATCGAAGTCATTTATGAGGTGTGGTATGGATTCTTCAAAGAATGCGGATGTTTGGTCAGTTAGCGTTCCAGCATATCGTTCAGATTTAATCCATCCAATAGATTTGGTTGAAGAATCAGCTATAGGTTTGGGCTATGAAACACTTCCTAAAGTTTTACCTAAATCTGCTAGCTTCGGTAGTGAGTTAGATTCGAGAGCTATAGAAAGAAAATGCCGAGAAACCATGCTCGGTCTAGGGTTTCAAGAAGTAGTAACTTTAACTTTGAGCTCCAAAAAAGCTCAATATGAACTTACAGGGCGTAAAGAATCATCTGTAACGACACTTTCAAATCCAGTTAATGAAGAATATAATATTCTTCGTCCTTCTCTTTTACCTTGTCTTTTAACTCTATTAAAATCAAACAAACATAGGGAATTACCTCAAAGAGTTTTTGAAGTTGGGTGGGTCGTTAGGAATAATCGTAACAAATTATCTCTTTCTTGGATAGAAATAGATAGTAAAGCACCTTTCTCAAAATTACGCGATATTTCAGATGTTATCTGTTCCAAATTAAAATTTATCGAAGCTATAACGGAAAAGTCAGATTCGATTTTTGTAGACGGTCGTTGCGCCGGTTTCGATATAGATAATCTTTCACTAGTTTTCGGTGAATTACATCCTCGCACATTGTCTGGTTTCGAATTAGGTTATCCGGCAATAGGCGGAGAGATTTTGTGGTAAAATTACCACTCTGTTTCGAAGCAGGCTCTGCAGCATCTGTTTTTCGACAGGTTTTAGATGATATGGGACTAACTTATTCCAGACAAGATGGAACTCGCAGTTATACTCGATTCGCTGCCGTAGTTGCTCTCGAACAATCTGCATACTCTTACAAATATAATATTCAAAATCCAAATATAAATTTCGAAATATGGTCAGAAGTACCGGGTCTTTCTGGCAATATAACGTATCTAGGTTTCAATACAGAGTCTAATTCACATCTTCAAAAAATACTTCAAAATTATGTAGATAATCTTCCAAGAAATCCTTGGCTTTTCTCCCTTTCTCAAAAATTAAGAAATGGTTTCCTTTCCCCAGGAATTTATGGTGCTAAAAAAAAGTGGAAGGAGTTTTTGTAATTGAGTTTGGTCGGCGAGAAGGAAAGAGCACATCTAGAAATCACTAAAACGCAGAATTTTCTAAAAGAAAAGTTTCGAAATTATTACAGCAGTGTAAAATTGAAAACACCACCTAGATTCACATCTAGAGAATGGGGGTTCTTGGGTTGGTCAGGAAAACTAATGAATCGGCATCAAAGTTTTAGATCTAAGAAAGATCTTCAATCTTATCTATCTAAATACGGACCTAAACACGCTTATCATTCCGTTGCATATTACAGTATACCTAATGCCCCTACAATGAAAGATAAATCTTGGCAAGGTGCAGATTTAATATTCGATTTAGATGCAGACCACATTCCAAATGCAAAACACGTACTTTCTTCAGATCCTGACGGGTTTCAGAAATTAATGAAGACGATTCAAGATCAAACATATCGACTAGTTAATGATTTTTTATTAGGTGATATGGCTTTTGATATTAAAGATTTAATGATTACTTTTAGCGGTGGCCGAGGTTATCATGTACATATTAGGGATGCTTCAGTTCTAAATCTTTCTTCTAGTGCAAGAAGAGATATTGTCGATTATGTAACAGGTCAAGGTCTTATCAGAACAAATCTATTGAAAGATTCAAGTCACATGGCAAATTTAAAATCAAAAGGCATTGAATATTCAAAAAAAATAACCATTTCAAATTTTTCATTATATGATCAGAATGCACCAGGTTGGCAAGGTCACATTTCTCGTCACATTAATGATTTTTTGAATAATTTATCTACGTTAGATAGGAAGTCACAAATTAATAATTTAGTGGCAATTAATGGCATCACTCCTTCTATGGCAAATAAAATTAAAATCTCAGACAACAGTTCATTGACTTTTCGTAATATGTCTCGCAAGAATGGTGAACTTTCAAAGGCGCAATCCTCACTCGTAAATATGGCCGTTCAACAGCAATCAGTTTTTCCAGATGAACCGGTAACAGGCGATACTCATCGTCTAATCAGACTTCCAAATTCTTTACACGGTGGTTCGGGGATGTCTGTAGTCGAATTAGACTTAGAAACTCTAAAAACATTCATACCATTAGAGGAAGCAACAGTTTTTGGCGATTCTATGATAAATATCAAAGCTCTTAGGTCTTCAAAAATCAAAATGGGCAAAGTATACAATTTAAAAGAAGGCGAGGTGACTTCTGTTCCAGAGAAAGTCGGTATCTATTTTATGTGCAGGGGTCTGGCTTCTTTAACTTTGAAAACATGATATTGTGCGGTGTCGATGAAGCGGGGCGGGGTCCAGTAATAGGGCCATTGGTGGTAGCTGCTGCAGCCATCGAAAATGTAGAACTTTTAAATTCAATGGGGTTGAAAGATTCAAAACTTCTCAATCCGGTTCAACGTAAAATTTTGAATAATAAAATAAGAGAGCACTGCGATTTTGCATTGGAAATAATAGATGCTCAAACTGTCGATAGTTATGTTAAGAACAACGAACTCAATAAATTATCAATTATAGCTTTTAGTTCGGTAATATCTAAATTAAATCCAACTAAAGCAATTGTCGATTCTTGCGATGTTAAACCAGAGCGCTTCGCTCAAAATATACTCAAAGAGTTAGGTAATAATGTGAATGTAGAGATTGACTCACATCATAAAGCTGATACATTATTTCCCATAGTATCTGCAGCTTCTATTCTAGCTAAAGAGGCCAGAGAGAATGAAATGCAATCAATAAAAAAAGAGATAGGGGATTGTGGTAGCGGTTATCCTTCCGATCCAAAAACCATAGCTTTTTTATCAAACCAATGGAAGAAATCGAGAAGTTGGCCGAAATATATACGTCAGGAATGGAAAACCATCAAACGTTTCAATACCTCTACACTTGATGATTTTGATTAGATTATGAATGAAGCCGAATTATTAGCAGTCGTCGAAGAAAAAATTACACTCTTCAATGAGAAAGTAAAAGAAGATTCAGATTTTGCAGAAATTATAGGTACTAGTGATCGCACAGTCTCTATTTCAATTTCCGATGGAGATAATTATGTTTGCGAACTCAAAGATGGGGTTTTATCGCCAGTCAAAAAATCCGATGATACGGTTACTTCTGATATTTCTTTAGAAAGTGATTTTGAAACTATAGGTGCTATTTTGAATAATGAAATGTCTCCTATGAAAGCCTACGTCAAACAAAAATTAAGCGTGAATGCTAGTTTTAGAGATTTAATGCTTTTACGACAATTATTATCGTAATACTAAATCAGTTTTGTTATTTCATTTGCTAAATTAGCAATTTCTTCAGGATTTAGTACTTCCCCTCTCAACTCCATAAATGGCAATTTATCCAGTTCAAGATTCTCAAATCTAGTTTTTAGTGCATTTTTTAGAGTTTTTCTTCTATGGGTAAAAATCGCCCTGACTACTTCATCAAATATCTTTACATCTTTCACTTCATAGTTCGGCGCTTCTCTTTTTAGTTCAACAACTACAGAATGTACTCTCGGTTGAGGTAAGAACATGTTTCTACTTACTCTGAAAAGCTTTTTACATTTGACATGTACAGAAGCCATCACAGTCAATCTTCCGTATTGTTTAGTTCCATGCTCGGCTGTCAATCTATTTGCAAATTCTTCTTGAAACATAATTACGGCTCTATCCCATTTTGTTTCAAATAAATGAAAAAGTAGAGGGGATGATATCGAATAAGGTATGTTAGAAACAATAACATCTATATCTGGAATATCAACTTTCATAATATCTCCTTCAATTATTTCAACATTCTCTCTCCTAAGTTTCTGGTTCAACACGGTAAATAGCCATTTATCCTTTTCAACAGCCACTAAACTTTTTCCCATTTGTGCCAATTTCTCTGTTAAAATTCCTCTTCCAGGCCCTATTTCTAAAATATCTTCGTCATCTTTTATCTCTGCTGCATCAACTATACGCTGTGCAATTTTCTCATCAACTAAAAAATTCTGGCCTAAGGCTTTTCTCCGTTTGTAGGATTGGTGGGCCGGGGCGGAATCGAACCGCCGATCTTCGCCTTGTAAGGGCGACGTCATAACCCCTAGACCACCGGCCCAATCTTAAGTTAACCCCTAAGTCTAGTTCTGTTCTGTATTTGTTATGGGCATAGTACCTATTAATATTACATCCGTTGATTTTTGGTTAATTATTTATCCCTGTTGCTAGTCCCACGTGCATGGAGTTGCTGAATAATTTCGGTATACAACCAAAGAAAGTATATCATAACTTATCGCAAGCCCAATACAGGGATGAAGTTATCGATAGAGGTGAAGGTAGATTATCTTCTAACGGAACTGCCGTTGTGACTACTGGTATTTTTACGGGTCGTTCACCAAACGATAGATTTTTCGTATTAAATTCAGATTCAGAACAGAAAATAGATTGGGGTGAGATAAACAAACCACTCCCTTCTGATTCATTCGATACACTTTTGGATTTAGTTAAAGATGAAATGAATGATCAAGATTTATTTGTTTTTGATGGGTTTGCAGGTGCAGATGCAAGATATCGACTCCCAATTAGAATTGTTACAATGAAAGCGTGGCAGTCTCATTTCTCCAATAATATGTTTATCCGTCCATCCAAAGAGGAACTTTCGTCTTTTAATCCAGAATTCACGGTGCTTAACGCATCTAGTGTTAACGTTTCTAACTGGTCTCAACTTTCTCTAAATTCAGAAATCTTCATAGTTGTAAATATTGAAAAAAAACTAGTTATAATTGGTGGTACAGAATATGGTGGCGAAATCAAAAAAAGTATTTTCTCAGTTTTGAATTATCTGCTTCCTAATGAGGGAGTTTTACCAATGCATTGTTCTGCAAATATCGGCTCCAATGAGGACACTGCGTTATTCTTCGGTCTCAGTGGAACTGGTAAAACTACACTCTCTACTGATTCTACAAGAAGATTGATTGGTGATGATGAACACGGTTGGTCTGATCAAGGCGTTTTCAATTTTGAAGGAGGTTGCTATGCTAAAACTATCAATCTCGATCCGACAAAAGAACCTGAAATATACAATGCCATTCGTCCCGGGGCTTTATTGGAAAATGTAGTCATGGATAAAGATGGAAATATTGACTATAGTGATTCATCAATAACTGAGAATACCAGGGTCTCTTATCCTATTGATTATATAGATAATATCGAACCATCTGAATGCGGAGGACATCCACGCAATGTTTTCTTCCTAACTGCTGATGCGTTCGGAGTTCTTCCTCCTATTTCTCAGCTAACTCCTGAAATGGCAATGTATCATTTTCTTAGTGGTTACACAGCAAAAGTTGCAGGTACTGAACGGGGTATCGTAACTCCAACAGCTACCTTTTCTGCCTGTTTTGGAGCGCCATTTATGCCTCAACATCCAACAGTTTACGCTAATTTACTAGGTGAAAAAATCGCCAAACATGATGCCAAAGTATGGTTAATCAATACCGGTTGGACAGGTGGGCCTTATGGTGTAGGAAAGCGCATCGATCTTCCTTTAACTCGTAGAATGCTGAATGCAATATTATTGGGTGAGCTAGAGCATACTGAATTCGTCGCAGATCCTATTTTTCAATTATTAGTTCCTAAATCTGTAGAAGGCATACCTAGCGATATTTTAGAACAACGAAACACTTGGGAAGATGGCATTGCCTATGATAATAAGGCCCATGAATTAGCTACTCTGTTTGTAAATAATTTTGAAAAATATCGAGATTACGGCGATTTTGAATCAGCCGGTCCGTTACTGTAACTTAATCTTCATAGCCATTACAAGAATTCATTCACCATCTCTCTCTCTTTGGTAAGTTCATCATTCGTTCTTTCTAACGCTTCCTTTGCAAATGAATTATGTTCCATTCCTTTCACAATTTCAAAATTACCTGAAGAAACAGTTCTTGTTGGCATTCCTGCCCAGACGCCCTTTGCAAAACCATATTCCCCTCTACTAACAGCCGCAATTGAATTTATTTTATCACTAGGTTTGTCCAGACCTTGAACATGATTTATCAGAGCATTAGCAGCCGATGCAGCACTGGATAGTCCTCTCGCTTTGATAATCTCAGCACCACGTTGCCCAACTGCAGGAATAAATTCTTTCTGCATCCAGTTTTCATCTCCTATAATTTCTATTGCTGCTTTGTTCGATATTTTTGCATTCTCATAATCGGGATACATAGTGGGACTGTGATTACCGTAAATCACTACATCACTCACTTCTGCAACGTCCACACCAGCCTTCTTGGCAAGCATCGCTTCAGCTCTATTTTGATCTAAACGAACCATAGCAGTGAAGCGTTCATCACCCAATCGATTACCTTGTGCTGCTGCAATCATACAATTAGTGTTACATGGATTTCCAACGACGACAATTCTACAATTATCGGCAGCATTTTCATCTATTGATTTCCCTTGTCCTACAAAGATTCTTCCATTATCTCTTAATAGATCAGAGCGTTCCATTCCAGGCCCTCTAGGTTTACTCCCAACTAATAAACATAAATTAGTTCCAGCAAACGCTTCATCTGGATTTGATGAAGTAACAATTCCCTTTAGTAAAGGAAAAGCACAATCTTCTAATTCCATTGCAACACCATTAAGTGCATCCATAGCAGGCGGTATCTCTAACAATTGTAAAATTACCGGCTGTTCTTTTCCAAACATTTCGCCAGTGGCTATTCTAGGCAATAAACTATATCCTATCTGTCCAGCAGCACCAGTAACTGCAATACGCATGGCTTCTTTCATTCTGTCGTAAATAGTAAGAACAGTGCTTAAATGTTTCTGTCTATTTTATCTCACAATCTTCTATACTACTCCAAAGTCCTTTTATCCTATTCACCATTAAGGAGTTATGAATCCTATTACAGATGTCAAGAAATACGACATACAAAGAAGAATCTATTTGCCAAAGTGGGTAGAGGAAGAATTAGGCATAGTTCCTGGAAAAAATTACGTTACCTTCCTACCTAAGAATGGAGAGATTGTTATCAAAAAAGTAAACATAAGTTTAGATTAGATGGTCTCTTTTAACCATTCCAAATCACTTTGAAATAACATTCTTATATCTTTCAATCCAAGTTTTAACATAGCTAATCTTTCCAGTCCTAGGCCCCATGCCAAAACTGGATGCTCTATTCCAAATGGAGCAGTCACTTCTGGTCTAAACACACCTGCACCTCCTAATTCAAGCCATTTACCATTGAAAACAACTTCTATTTCTAAAGAGGGTTCAGTGTATGGGAAATAAGCAGGTCTAACACGTACTTCAGAGAATCCCATTCGTTTGTAAAATTCTTTTAGAACTCCAATTAACATTGCAAAGCTTGCATCTTTTTCCATTATTATCCCCTCTACTTGCGTGAATTCTGGTAGGTGTGTGGAATCAACAGATTCATATCTGAACACCCTCCCCACTCCAAAAACTCTAGCAGGGGGTTTAGGATTTTCCGATAAATATTTTATCGTGTTAACAGTAGTATGTGTTCGTAGCAAAGCTTTCTTTGCTTTTTCGACATCCCATTTTCCCCCCCAACCGGTCGATTCAGTATCTCCACCTTTTTCATGAATTTCTTTAATTTTCTGAACCAATTCTTTATCATTCAAATCAAAACTCTTTTCTTCTAAATACAGTGTATCTTGTAATTCTCTCGCCGGGTGATCTTGTGGTATGAATAAAGTATCCATATTCCAAAAAGCCGATTGCACGTAATCACCTTCTATCTCTTGAAAGCCCATTTGTAAAAATATCAATCGTATATCTTCAATAAATCTGGTGAATGGGTGTAATGTTGCATGTTGTGCACTCACAGTTTTTGTGTTTAATGAATATTTTTGAAAATCTTTATCCTTCCAACTACCACTCTGTATCATTTCTGGAGTAATTTCACCTATTGTAGGGGATTCTCCTAAATCAAACTCCTTCCCCTCTTTTGTCAGAACTATTTCACGATCAATCTCTTCACGTTTATCTAGTATTTTTCTCCCTTTCAATAATTTAAATCCTTCTTTTTCTATTTCTTCTGCTTTAATCTCTTCTTCAAATAATAGTTGCATTAAAACAGGTTCATCTGGCGTTTCATCTTTCTTTCCAGCATATTTTATTTGCGGCCCACCCTTGCCTTTTTCAATAGTTGCAAAACCTTTTCTTTTCAACCATCCCACTGCAATTTTTCCTTCACTTTCACTGATGCCAGCTTTCTCTATTTCAGACAGAGTTATTGTTTCATTTTCAGATAACCACTCAACAACTCGTCTTTCAGGTAATCCATCTTTAGCATATTTTTTACCCTCTTCATTTAGCGATATAAATTCAGTTATATGTTCTTCAAAGTTAACTAACTCTTTAGTTCTAAGCCAAGATGCAGCAGACATTACTTCCTGCACAGTACTTTCCATCAGAGAAGAAATTTCATTCGGCTTCGTTTCACCATCTCTAATCGCTTTCAATACTTCATACTCATTTGATGACAGGTCCACATTCTGTTACATATCTGGTGCTTAATAGGTCTAAGGTCTTCTTTCAATCCACGATTCATCATGCTTCTCTATTGATTCTATTATTTCCTTTGCTACATCTTCAACTTCTTTATTCGTTGTATTGATTATTACATCATATCCTTCAACATCTCTATAATCGAATCCATAAAGTTTGTGATACCTCTCTCTGTCATCTTCATCTCTATTTTGATTGTCAATAAATGCCTTCATTACGCTCTTAGTGTTCGGTATATCGAGTTTATCTATTTCTTTCGCTACATCTTCTAAATTTTCAAAATCTTCTTCAGGCAATTTTTCCTTCACAAATAGGTAATCTTCTTTCGTAGTTTCTCTTTTCAAAAAGCGCAAAGCCTGTTCTCGGACACTACATCCAAGATATATTCTTACAAGCCCTTCTTTACCTAGACTTTCCATGAATCCTCCCATGAATGCAGGTTGTCGCCCTTCTATAACTGCTAAATCAACATCCAATCCCATTCCACCTATCATTTTACAAGTAGAGTAGTCAATCTGTACATCAATTCCCCGTTCCTTTTTTAGAAGTCTAGCTTGCTCTGCAACACTCACTCCCCTTCTTTTGGCTTCTTCTCTGAATAAAGTTCCAACTGATAAATTTTTTCCATTATATTTTTCTGATAATCTTTTTGCTTGAGTAGATTTGCCAGTTAATTGGTCTCCAGCAATCAATATCATTGGTTTTTTTGTAATAGTCTCTTTCAATTTATCAATAGAATTTTCACCGATATATTCTTTGAATGCCTTTTCAATTCCTTCTATGTAATTCATACTATATCAACAGCTAAACTGATTTGCAGTTTTATCAGGGATTGGGCTTCCAAAATCAATTTTCCGTCCTTCCCAATCTTTCTTTGCTATTAAAACAACTCTACTATTTTCAGCTTCATCTATAATTTTCCAACCCAATTCTTTTGCTATTTTTTTAGCAAATATTCGGACCTCTCCATGGTCGAGCATATTGCTTTTACTCAATCGTTCTCTTGCCGGTCCTAAGTGCATATACGATTTCACTTCAATCATCGTATCTTCTCCACTTCTTCGAATTAAATCGGCATATCCTTTAGCATCAAAATCATTCCATTCTCTAACTAACGTCATTCTCAATACCTTTCTCGTTTTTAATTTAGACATAGTTTTCAATGATCCTAATACACGCTCCCAAAAATCCGGTATCAATGGTATGTCAATTTTTTTCCAAGTTTTTTTATCAGGAGCATCCAACGACATGTATAGTTGAGTGGGCAATGCATTTTCTTTATCCAATTTCTCCAATACTTCAGGATGTAATCCATTAGTCACTAGGAATGAACTTATCTCTCTTTTATGCAATTCTTTAATCATTTCTGGTAATCTTTTGTACAGAGTTGGTTCACCAGTAAGAGAAATGGCAAAATGCCTTACATGTTTCGATTCTTCAAACGTCTGCTGGTCTATCCTTTCATTCCCACCAAAGCCAGAGAGCTTTTTCAAATGAGCAGTTATAGAATCTTCTATAATATCAATCGGATCATCATTGGCCTCTTCCATCAAATCCTGTTTTCCAGAAAAAAACTCATTAGCTTTCCAACAGAATGTACATTTTTGGTCACAAGCCACGGCTGCTGGAGACATCTGTGTGCATTGATGCGATCTTATACCATAGAATTTCTGTTTGTAACATCCCCCTTCATTTCCTTTCATACTCTTTTTAGTCCACCCACAAATCTCTACTGCAGAATGATTTCCAACTATTGCATAGGATGCCTTTTCAAGTGCATTTTTGTAATCATCAGTAAATAACTTAGTACTTTCGACACTCTCTATCTTAGGTTTAGATAACAGAGGTTGCTGTGTAGTAGATTTCATACCGTTTGAACCTCATTTATATTTTCAATAATCCAGGTCGTCATAGTTATATTAATTTCATAATCTAACGTATCATCTTCTCCTGGAAAAATTGCATTACTATCATCATATACGACTTCAACAAAAATATATTCACCATCTATCTCTAATTGAAATAGAAAATCTTCTTGACTGTCTGCAGACATTGTAATGTTTCCAGCACTCGTCAGATTATTAATCATGTAATCGTATTGCCATGTGTGTTCGTAGGAGCTTTGAGTATCGGTATAGAGGTCAACTCCTTCGCTACCATTAGCTATCCGTATAGATACGGTCGGTTCCGTTTGATCCGTAATTGAAGGACTTTCAAAATAGAATTGAACACTAATCATTCCGATATTTCTTATTCCCTTCAAATCACTACCCATCGAATCTTGCATTACATCAAATGTCAAACTCTGTCCTTCATCAAAGAAACCACTTCCACTTAGTATTTGTTCTTGAGTCGAATTTATTTGAGCAATATATGCATTCACCCCGCCTATGGCTGTAGAATCTGTACTACTCGCTGCATACTTAAAAGACATCGAAAGAACTAATATTATAACAGTAAAACCAACAATCCCAGAGACCAATCTCCCGGTAACGGTGAATTCCGTATTCATTACCGGCAATGCGATTTTTCTAATCTCACGCTCGTTAAATCTTTCGAATTCAACATACTTACGAGATACTGTTTCGAGTACTGCCACAAATAGTCAGTTTGGCTGTTTTATTTATGGCTTTACGAACAACCAGTTGTTGCACCACAACCCAAACATTTGAAGCAACTACCATTAGGAACTAGTTTGAATTGTCCACATTCTGGGCAAGGATCTCCCGAGTATCCCATCTTAATTGCTTCACTCGCACTTTCATTCCCACCTCGAACATCCGTTGAAACAATATTAACATTCTCTAAGTCTGTTGTATCATATATTGTATCACTTGTTCCAACATCATCTAAGGTCATCTGTATCTCATGATTGTCTGTGGTTTCAGATCTAGGTGTTAATTTATTTCGACTTGCTTGTTCATTTTTCTCTTCGGATTCGGTCCGCAAAGCATCATGCATTAAATCTTCCGGCGTAACTTGATGGCCCAATTCTGTTCGTCCTAAGTAATTTATGGCTAAATCTCTGAATAAATAATCTATAACACTGGTGGTCATTTTTATTCTTTCATTTCCAACAATCGGTCCATTAGGTTCAAATCTAGTAAATACAAATGCATCTACAAATTCTTCTAGAGGTACTCCATGCTGAAGCCCAAGACTAATCGCTATAGCAAAACTATTCATTAACGATCTGAAAGCTGCTCCTTCTTTATGCATGTTAATGAATATCTCACCTAGCGTTCCATCTTCATATTCTCCAGTGTGTAAGAATATGGTATGGCCTGCTATCTTAGCTTTTTGAATATAGCCTCCTCTCTTGTTGGGCATTCTTCTTCTCTGTGCTATATATCTGGTTATGATTTTCTTAGCAGCTAATTTTGCATTTGCCATAGGAAGTGCTTCAGATAGCATTTCTGCCGCAGCTCCAGCCGTCATCATTCCTTCAGGAATCATCATCTCTTCATCTTCTTCCATTTCTATCGCAGATGCGATTTCAAGTAATGCTCCAGACATCAAAGGCTGACTCAGTTTACTTGCGTCTCTGTATACTGCCATGGCCTTGTTCATTAATTTCCATGATAATTCATAAACTTCTTCTATATCTTCTACAAGAACTTCATGCGGCATGTTTATTGTTTTTGATATTGCTCCACTTATGAATGGTTGAGCTGCTGCCATCATTCGAACATGAGCCTTATAATCTATAGATCTCTTTCCATATTTTCCGCATTTATTGGCACAATCAAATACTGCAAGATGCTCCTCTTTGATATGGGGTGCATTTTCTATTGTAAGTTTACCAAAAATATGATTCTCCGCTTCTTCTATCTGTTGCTCTGAAAAACCCATATGTTTCAGTAATACAAACATGGGATCATTCATCTGTTCATCCGTAAGTTTCAAATTATTTTTACAGAATTCGTCACCTATATTGAGAGGTGTAAACAACATTTTCATCGAAGTTAAACTAGCAACGCGCCCTTCTAGTTCAGATAATACTTTTTCTGTAAATCCATAATTCATTAATGTTTCATTATTGATGTGCGGTGCTCCATCAAATTTTCCAGTTCCTATTATGTATTCTACAATCTCATCTCTTTCAGAGTCAGAGTATCCAAGTTTTTTCAATGCCAAAGGGACTGATTGATTTATTATTTTTAGAGACCCGCCACCTGCTAATGTTTTAAATTTAATTAAAGCAAAATCAGGTTCTATTCCGGTAGTGTCACAATCCATCACAATGCCTATTGTGCCTGTAGGTGCAATCACAGTTGCTTGAGCATTTCTATATCCATGTTCTTCTCCCATTTCTAATGCAGAGTCCCAAGCTTTTTTGGCTGCTTTTACTAAATATTCTGGACAACTGTCTGGATTTATTCCCTGAGGCGTTATAGTCAATTCTTCATATTTTTCTGGTTTTTTATTATATGCAGCTCTGCGATGATTTCTAATTACTTTTAACATTTCATTCTTATTATAATCATATCTTTCAAACGGACCTATAACTCCTGCTATCTCGGCACTCGTTGCATAACTTATACCTCCCAATATTGCAGTAAGGGATCCACATATCGCATAAGCTCGAGGATCATCATATGGTATTCCCATTCTCATTAAGAGAGATCCAATATTCGCATATCCCAACCCTAGTGTTCGATATTCATAGCTAAGGCGCGCTATTGCTTCACTCGGGAATTGAGCCATTAATACGGATATTTCTAGAACTACAGTCCATATTCTTACAGCGTGCTCATAAGCTTCTACATCGAACGTTTCTGTTTTTTCATCATAAAAACTTCCTAGATTCAAACTTGCTAAATTACATGCAGTATCATCTAAGAACATATATTCAGAACATGGATTACTGCCTCTTATTTTTCCATCCTTCGGGCAAGTATGCCATTCATTTATTGTTGAATGATATTGTATTCCTGGATCTGCACACGACCATGCTGCCTGAGATATTTTTCTCCACAAGTCATTGGCTGGCATGCTTTTACAAGGTTCAGCCACCCGCCCCTCTTTCTCTGCCTTTACCAGTTCAGTTCTCCAATAAAGATTCCACACTCCATCTTTGGCAACAGCTTCCATGAATTCATTTGTTACTCTTACTGAATTATTACTATTCTGTCCAGAAACAGTTTGGTAAGCTTCCCCTTCCCATTCAGTTCCATATGTTTCGAATTCTATAGATGTCCATCCCTGTTCACCCAATTCTAAAACTCTTCCTATCAAACTATTCGGTATATGGGCTTTCATTGCCTTTTTCAAAGCTTTAGCTAGTTCTGGATTTTCTTTCTGATCCATTCTTTTTTCAGCATCTGGATATGCTTGTATTGCTGCTAACAATTCATTACAATGTTCTTGTATGTGTAACGAACCAGAAACTAATCCTGCTACCTTTTCTTCTTCTTTAACTTTCCATTCTATGAATTCTTCTATATCTGGATGGTCCATATCTAAACTAACCATTTTTGCTGCACGTCTAGTCGTTCCACCAGATTTGATAGCTCCTGCAGCAGTATCTCCTATTTTTAGAAATGACATTAATCCAGAACTTGTTCCACCACCTGATAGGGCTTCACCTCCACCTCTTATATGTGAAAAATTACTACCTGTTCCAGAACCATATTTGAATAGTCTTGCTTCTCTTGTCCATAAATCCATTATCCCACCTTCTTTGACTAAATCATCACTTACAGATTGAATGAAACAAGCATGAGGCTGTGGTCTTTCATATGCATTTTTAGAATTTTCAACTTGACCAGTTTCTTGATCAACATACAGATGCCCCTGTGCCGGTCCTTCTATTCCATAGGCCCAGTTAAGTCCAGTGTTGAACCATTGTGGTGAATTAGGTGATGCCATTTGCGCGGCCAACATATAGCATAATTCATCATAGAAAGCCCTCGCATCTTTTTCCGTTTTAAAGTAATCATTTTTCCATCCCCAGTATGTCCACGTTCCAGCTAATCTTCTAAACAATTCTTTTCCATCAGTTTCTTCCACATATCTTTTTTCTTTTTTAATTTTAGAAAGTGCTTTTTCATCAGGCACACTCTTTGAAAGCCAAAGGGGCACTCCGCGCTCTTTCGACTTTTTTAGTTTCGCTGCGATTCCCGCCTTTCTAAAATATTTCTGCGATAACACGTTAGCTGCAACACCGCTAAAATTTTCGGGCAAGTTTACATTTTTCATTTCGAAAGCGCTGCTTCCATCAATATTCAAAATCTCTATATTTCTCTTTTTCCATTTCAATTTTCCAAATGCTTCTTCCCCCTCATTTGTAAATTTTCTACCTACCTTCAAACCTTCAGAATTCGGCGGCACACATGCTCCTCCAGTTTTTCATTATTTCTTTCATAATCGTCTACCTCGTATCACTTGTTCTCAAATTAGATTTCTTTTTCGCATATTGTAAAATCGAAACCATAGAGTAAATGTGATGTTAGAAACTAGCTTTAAGTGTTGCATAGGTTTTTAGTTTTTTTACTCAACAATCTTTGTGACGACATGAGTCCTGAATTCGTAAATTGACGTAATTTTTCTAAGCAATCCCTATCACTTCACGCCAGTCAATTCCAACAGTACGTATTCCTATTTTGCAAACTGGCGGAAAAATTCTTTTGTGTATTGTGCCTTTAATCATCTCTTTTGTTTTCTTAATCTGTTCTACACTCACTTCCATTTTTTCAATTATTTTTTCATCATCAAACTTCTTTTCTAATCCCATTAAAATCTTATCAAGTTCACTATACTTCATTCCTATTTCCTGTTCGTCCGTTTGTCCCTCCCACAATTCAGCTGTAGGTTTTCTTTCTATTATATTTTGAGGGACATTCATCTCCTTTGCTAATTGATATACTTGGGTTTTGTATAGATCTCCAATAGGTAATAAATCTGCACCACCATCTCCCCATTTTGTATAATAGCCTATCAATAATTCAGATTTGTTAGAAGTCCCCACTACTAATCTATTAGTTTGATTTGATTTTGCATAAAGTAAAGACATTCTTATCCGTGCTTTTAAATTTCCTATTTCAGATTTATTTTCAAACAGTTTTGTTTGTTTAATAAAGGTTGAAAGAATAGGTTGTATGTCTATTATTTCAGTTTCAACATTTAGAGCTTTTGCATGTTCTGTAGCCATAGTCGTTGATTCTGTTTCTCCATCCGGCATAATCATTCCAACTACCTTTTCATTTCCTAATGCATCTGTAACTAATTCTAACACAGTCGCTGAATCTATTCCTCCCGAAAGCCCAATCACTACGCCCTCTCTTTCCGCTTCTAAAATTCTAGTTTTTATGAATGAGCGAATTATATTTTGAGTATCTTTTGGAAGATTCATTAAGACCGAATAATCACATAGTATAAACAAACAGTGTCTTTTATAGACTGTAAAGCCTGAGACGGAAGTGAAGCTGGCCGTTCTACAAGCTGAAGTCCGAAGAGGAGACGTAGTCTCAAATTTATCAACTGTAAAAAGATTGATTAAAGATTCCAAGGAAGAAATAAATCTTCTAACTTTACCCGAATTATTTGTTACAGGGTACAACCTCAGAGATGGTTTGAACGACGTGGCAGAAACTATACCTGGAAATGGTCCTGCATTGTCTGGTCTATGTGATTTAGCTGCCTTTCATAATATGTATATAGCTGCAGGAATGGTAGAAAAATCATCGGGAACTCTATACAATTGTGCAGTTTTAGTTGGGCCTGAGGGATACATAGGACACTATCGTAAACAGTACCTTCCTAATTTCGGTCCCTTCGAAGAAAAAACCTATTTCGGAGAGGGCGAAGAAATACAAGTCTTCGAAACAGAAATAGGTAAGATAGGAATTCAGGTCTGTTATGATCTTTTCTTTCCAAGACAATCAACAGCTTTAGCTCGTGGAGGTGCTGAAGTAATATTAAATTTAGCCGCTAGCCCAACAACTTCTCGCCCATTATTTCACAGAGTTCTTCCCGCTCGAGCAATAGAAACTACATGTTTCTGGGCTTTTGCTAACAACGTCGGCGTTCAAGGTTCTTTGTCTTTTGCAGGTGAATCAACAATATATGATCCACGTGGAAAAGAGATAGCCACTATTCCAAAATTCGAAGAAGGAATTGCAGTCGCAGATATCTCGTTGGATGATATTTCCACTTTTAGGGATTTGAGACCGGTGTTAAGAGATGGGGCTTTACGTGAAGAAACTTTATAGATAAAATTTCATACCTTCTGTACCAATTTCCCATCCCATTTCTATAACTTTTTTGTATTCTTTCGTTTCCTTGTTTAGGACTGGGTTTGTATGATTAAAATGTACAAATATGATTCTAGGATCGTCTTCCTCACTCATTCCAATTCTTTCTAACGTTTCCTCAATTGGTGGATGTTTAACATTTTCTTGAGAACGGTGTTTTATTTCTTTATCATTCCAAAACGTTCCATCAATTAGCGCTATATCTATTTCCAAATTTTTCAACCATTCTTTTATTGATTCATATCCAACAGATTCAAGAGTTTCATTCCAGGTGTCATGATCTGGCATAAACAGTAGTTTGTTTTCCATTCCTTCAATTATAAGTGCATGATTATCGCCAAGTTCATCTCTATGCGGTATCTCTACTGGCGTTATTTTGAAGTTTTCATTTCTCACTCCCCAATCGCCAAATACCAAATTTTCATTTTCTAGTAGAAGTTTTAATGAAGGTGTTTTTTCTATATTTTTAGAAACCTTTTCTGAGCAATGTAAGGTTGCTCTTGTCGTATTCATCGATTCAGTTCCAAATTGTCCTAGTCCATCAATATGTCCAAGGTGTACATGCGTTATCCAAACACTTTTCGGTATTTTATTATCAACCAGTGTAAGCTGTTTTCCAATCATCCTACTAGCTTCTATTAGGTGTAACTCTTCTTCTTCTATAACTCCCAATGATACTGGGGTCCTCCATAGTTCTGATTTAGAGTGTATATCTATACAACAATCTAGATTACAACCTGCTTGAGGCCTTCCTCCATCCTGAGCAATACCTAGTAAAACAACCTCAATCATTTTTTTCCTTTCCCCATTTTTTCTCTTTAACTAAAGCTACAGCCTCTGCCACTTCCTCAGGACTATTTACTCTATTCCAAATTTTTATTTTACTTATTTTATGCCGTTGTCTACAACCATTACAACCATAACTCACCCTTCCTTCAATTTTTATACCCTGTATCTGCATACACTTAGGACAAACAACTATTCCGTACACAATGCCTCCTAAAGGACGGGTACCAAAGAGTTTTTGTCGGGCCTCTTTCCTCACTATTCAGATGACATATCCTGAATTTCCAGATTCAGAAAACTTCACCACAATCGGCGATATCCTAAATGGAGCAGTAGATGGCAAATCAATTTCCGTAAGAGGTTGGATTTACCGAACACGTTCATCAGGTAAACTTTCTTTCGTAGTTTTACGTGACAGTACTGGAATTATACAATCTATAGTTTCCTCTGATTCCGTTTCGGAATCAAGTTTTACTGCTTCGAAAAAAGCTCTAGTCGAATCTTCAGTGTTAGTTACCGGAATACCAATAAAGGACGAAAGAGCACCCGGTGGTTGGGAACTAAAAGCCTCTAATTTTGAAGTACTCCATTATGCTGATACCTTCCCAATTACTAAAGATCAAAGTGATGAACACTTGTTGAACAATAGACATCTCTGGCTCCGAAGTCGTGACATGGTCTCATGTCTCAAAATACGTTCAACAATATTTCAAGCTTTTAGAAATTATTGGATTTCTTTGGGTTATTCCGAAGTACAATCTCCAAGTTTTACCACCAGTGCATGCGAAGGAGGCTCCACACTTTTCAACGTTTCTTACGATGATCAAAATGAAAAATCGGGACAAAAATTTTACGCTCATTTAAGTCAATCTTGGCAACTTTATGCCGAAGCTACGATGTTCGGTTTAGAGAAAATTTTTACCGTCGCTCCATCATTCAGAGCAGAAAAATCTAGGACTAGACGCCATCTCACTGAATTCTGGCACGCCGAAGTAGAAGCTGCCTGGACTCATAATCATCAAATGATGGAATTAGAAGAAGGAATGATAACTACCATCTTGAATGAAGTATTGTCTAATAATCTTTCCGAATTAGAACACCTCGGTAGGGATGTTTCTCTATTACAAAACGTCAAAGGACCATTCGAAAAAATGAAATATTCTGATGTAATAGATGAACTCAACTCTTTAGGTTTTGATTTATCTTGGGGGGATGATTTCGGCTACAAAGAAGAGAAAGCTCTTACAAGTTCTAGAACTCAACCATTATTCATAACTCATTTTCCAAAGGAAAAAGGATTCTATCACCGTCCCGATCCTGCAGATCCTAAATCTCTGGTTTGTCATGATTTATTAGCTCCTGAAGGTTACGGAGAAATTATCGGCGGAGGCGAAAGAATTTGGTCCCCTGAGGAATTAGATACTAGAATTCGAGAAGAAGGTATGGAACCCTCTTCATACGGTTGGTATATGGATTTACGTAAGTATGGCTCCGTTCCTCATTCAGGATTCGGTTTAGGTTTAGATAGATTAACTAGTTGGATTTGCGGTGCAGAACATATCAAGAATGTAATTCCATTTCCAAGAACAATGAGACGTACTAATCCTTAATTTTCGTAATTTCCAAGTCGTTCTATTAAATCAGCTTTCTTCCCACCGACTTTCATTTTTTTATCTCTGAGCATTTCTTTCAATTCTTTTACTGTTTTTTGTTCTAAATCGATTTCTTCCTGCTCTTCTTCATCAGTTTCATTATCCTCTTCTACGATTTCTTCTACCGCTTCTTCGGATGTTGAGATTTCTCTTTCAGGGACTTCTAGGTTTCTAAATTTCAGAACTCTACCTGCTCCCATTCTTTTCATTTCATCTCCACTATCTATTAATTTCTCTATTTTCGACATTACACTTTCTCCCATTTCACTTAGTGATTTTGCCGCACGTAGTCTAACATATTTGTCTTCATCAGATAATGTTTGAATCAATGCTTCTACAGATTTATTTGAATCGAATTTTCTTAGACCTTTAACAGCATGCCATCTAACTTTGGAATCTTCACTCTGCGTACCTAATATGAGATAAGGCATTCCTTTAGAGGATTTTACTCTTCCAATCATATCCATCGAAGCTCTTTGAACGTCACTATCTTCATTATCTATTCCTTCATTAACTAAACTAACTAATGCCTCTTCTCCCATTTTTCCGAATTCAGTCATAGCTTCTCTTCTAGTTTTCGAGTCTCCAATCATGGTGATTAAACTCTGATTTTCAACATCATTCGACTGCTCATTCGTCTCTTCATTCTCTTCCATGCTTACTACGACTTAGTGAATTTGTCTATATAACTTTGCTAGACACTAATTTAAACATTTACTCATACGTTATTTGTGCTAGTTTCAGATTTATTCAAAGTATTGTCGGATTATCATCTCTGTTTATCTTGTATGGGGCGGCAAGTGGGAATGGTCGGTTCTGGACTAACAAATCTTGAGCGTGGCATCTCTCTTTTAGAACATAAATACTTTTTAGATGATTCTAAAAAGAAAGATTTTATCACAGTTCAAGAGAAAATAGGACAAGATTATTTCTTGTCTATAGATATCGATGATTCCACTTCTACTCATTTATCTGGGGATAATGATTGTAATCTATGTTTAGGAATATTAACAGAAAAAGAAAATTTTGTAGACATTGCAATATCTGCCGTTTCCGATTATTCCTTTTCAACTTTCGAAATCGGAAGCATCGTTGATAAAAAAGTATTAGAGTTGGAGAATAAAATTCAAGAATTATTAGGTGAAGATTTAGGAGAATCGATCAAAACACAAATCAATAGAGAGGTGGGTATTCTTATTTCCAAAAAAATGGACATTCGCCTGGAAAGGCCAAATCCCGAAATTACTATTTTGATAGACACTCTTTATGGTGTAGCCGAACCCACTGTACGCTCTCTTTTCATAGAAGGTCGTTATGTGAAATTAGATCGTACAATTCCTCAGACACGTTGGCCATGTAGAAAATGCAGAGGCAGGGGCTGTTCATCCTGTAATGAAACAGGTCAGACTTATCCAGAATCGGTACAATCATTAATAGCGAAGCCATTTTTGGAAAGCAGTCTTTCCATTTCAGATTCTTTTCACGGTATGGGTAGGGAAGACATAGATGCTAGAATGCTGGGGGATGGCCGGCCATTTATTTTAGAATTAAAAACACCAAAAAAACGTTCATTAGATTTAGTTTCTCTTCAATCATCAGTTAACGATGAAAATGAAGGTAGGGTTTCAATATCAAATCTCTCATTAGTAGATAAGAAAAGAGTAAGGACACTCAAAAATACAGCCTGTGATAAATTATACCGTGTAAAGATTTCTTCAGTGCCACCTATTTCAAAGGAAAAGCTTAAGAAAGGGGCGGCTGCGTTGACCGGCACAGTCGTCGAGCAGAGAACTCCTAAACGTGTTTCTCATCGCCGTTCAGACTTGATAAGAAAGCGAGGTATAAGGGATGTCGACATTGTCGATTTTTCAGACGACCACGCAGTCTTGGAAATCTGTGCGGAGCATGGGACTTACATCAAGGAACTGGTCAGTGGTGATGAAGGTCGCACAGAGCCGAACCTCTCTGGACTCGTAGACTCAGAATGTAAGGTCGAACGATTAGACGTTGTTCAACTTTATTTAGAAGAAACCGAGGTAAAAAAATGAAACGTTCGCGTGGGCTAAGAAGTGCATCTAGGAAAAAACTATCGAAGAGTATTCGAGATAAGGGCCTTTCTCCAATTACTAGGTCACTCATTAGTTACAATGAAGGGGAGAAAGTTAGTATAGTAATTGATCCATCTATTCAGAAAGGGCAACCACATTCACGTTTTCACGGTTTAACTGGAGAAGTAATCGGTACTCAGGGACAGGCTTATCTAGTCAAAACACGTATTGGAAAAATGTACAAGGAACTAATAGTACGTTCCGAACATTTACGAAAAGCAAATTAGGAGAATTATTATCATGTCAGAAGAACCACAACCACTTACTTTATCCGAAGTCAAAATTCTATTTTCAGAAGAATTATCGAGACGTGAAAATCGATTAAGATGTATTGAGTGCGGTCATTTTCAACCAGTACCTGAAGTCGAGGAAACTCCAGAAACTCCAGCTCCCGAATCAACTGATGATTCAGAAGAGGAAGTAGAAGGGCCAAAAGGACCAACCTGTGATTCTTGTGGTTCAGATAGGTTGATGTTAAATGAACAGATAAAATACGAACACAATTTAGCATTAGATCATGTTCAAAAAGTTTCTACTGTAAACTTAGAAACTTCAAAAGCGATAATGGAGGGTGTTCAAGATTTAGAACATGTTAATGCATATTATGCAACTAAAATCGCAGACATTCTACCTCAATCACCAGATGAAGTTAGAGCTTTATTTTCCAGAGAAAGGTTCACTTTGGGCAATGATGAAATAGCACAAATAATCACAGCCGTCAAGGACAATTTAGGGGATTGATTTTTTGGAGGAATTTGCATTTTTATTAGATATATTACCGGAAGGTAGGCCAGATAGTCAAAGAAGATTTAGAAGAGAATCTATTGTTTACGGCATCGGTTCTGAGGAATACAAAATTTTTGAAATGGAACCGGTCAAGGACGCATCACTCTCTATTGGTGACAAAGTCTATATCGGTAAAGAACATGAATTAAGAACGCAAATCGAATCCGTAAAGGCTCGAGTCAAATACAACGATTTAACTCATACTGCTCAATCAGAATTACCATTTATTCTCGATGACATAATAAAATCTCAAGAAGAAAAATTCGTCCAATTCTTCAACAACGCCGGTCCGATTTCAAGAAGATATCATTCTTTAGAATTACTACCTGGTTTGGGTAAAAAAACAATGCAAGGAGTTATCGGATCTCGTCCTTTTTCTTCTTTTCAAGAAATAGAAGATAAAGTTCAAGGTTTCAAAAATCCGGCTAAGTACATATCTGCACGTATAGAGCACGAAATAAAAGTTCAAGATCAAAAATACCGATTATTCGTTCGTTAATCTTTTTCACTTCCTTCCATTTTCAATATCTCTCTAGCTTCTGAAACGCAGTAGAAAGATCCCGTTATCAACGTTTTTTGTTCATCTATATTTTCTATTGCATTTTTAATCGATTCAAAACTTCTATACTTATTTTGGTTACGTTCAGCAGCTTTTATCATATCCCTTACGCTCATTCCTCTTTTATTTTTCATAGGACACAATAATAATTCAACGTTCTCTGGTAAAGTAGACAACATTCTATCAACATCCTTGTCTTTCATACAAGAAAAGATTATTTTTTCTACAGTATCTACTCTTTTCATCAATCTTTCCAAGGCTTGAAAATTGTGCGCACCATCAAGTATGAAATTATTTTGTATCTCCATTCTCCCTGGTATCTTTACCGTTCTCTTTTCGTATTTTATTCCCAATAGATTAGATACACATTCTACCCATTCATCCGAATCTTCCCCAAATTGTATCTTAACGCATTCAGGTATAAGTCTCCAATTTTCTTTTTGCCATCCGGTAATAACTTCACTATATTCTTTCACTATCTTACCTTTTGTCGTACCTATTTCTTTTATTGTGTTGCCTAAATATTCTACATGATCTAAACCTAATGTCGTCAGAACTACAATATCTCCCCTTCCAATATTAACAGCATCAAATTCACCACCCATTCCAACTTCCATCACTGCCAGATCTACTTTATTGTTTTCAAAGTAAAGATATGCCATGACGGTCGTAATCTCAAAATACGTTACGAGGATTCCATTCTTCTCTGCTACCCTATTAACTCGATTAAAGATTTCAACGAAATCATTCCTTTCAATTATTTTTCCATCGATTCGAAACCGTTCTCTTATTGTATGTAAGTGGGGCGAAGTAAAACATCCAACTTTCAGATTATTATTTTTAATCAAATCTTCAAGTTTGTAGCATGTGGTTCCTTTTCCATTGGTACCTCCTACTATTATCGTTTTTAATTTTTTTTCAGGATTACCAAGTTTTTCCATTATCGCTTCGATTCTTTCAAGACCGGGTTTTATTACAAATTCTCCAATTCTCTCTAGTTCATCTAGGCATTTGTAGTATTCTTTATTCTTACTCAATTGTTTCCCATTCCATATCTCTTTCCGTAAGTATTCCCTGATCACGGAGCAATGCTAGAAATTTATCAGTAGAAACGCCAGTTATTTCAGCCCCCTTCGTCAGGGTAACTGTGCCCATTTTGTATAATGCAACACTAGATGCTTGTTTCAAATTAGGCTTTTTTTCTAATAAGAATCTAAGGGCTTCTTTAACTACGTCAGAACGGCTACTAAAGTGCCCTGACTCGACGAGGCCCTCTATTTGCGAGACCAATAATTTGGGTAGTGAATAGGATTGACTCATAAAATAATAATTAGTAATTATTATTAATAGTTATTTCACAAGCTTTATATGCGGTGCATCCGTAAATGCGAAGGGTGCGATGATGAATTTCAGACCAAATAATACCATGTTAGCCAGCTGGCTCGTTATGCTAGCTGCCGTGGGAGCACTATTCTTAGTCGGGTCAGCCGATGCCGGTTACACGGTATCTGTTACACCGGCAGAACAGAATGGTGTCCCAGAAGAGACACTGTCCTTCACAATAACTATAGATAATACCGATCCGGATGACGACGATACGTTTCTCGTCAACGTAAGTTTTGTCGGTTCTGTCGAACAAGACTGTGACGGATGTTGGGATACTTGGGTGTCTCAATCTACACTCAGTATAGATGCAGACGAGTCTGGAAGTACTAACTTCTATGTCAAGATTGGAGATATAGCACATGCAGAAGCCGATAGCGATGAGAGAGTTCTAGTAGAAGTAACACCTACCGTTGATAATGAAGCCTATTCTCAAGATGTTCGTGTTATCGTTGACCCAGCTTACGGCTGTACTCTAGAATTACTAACGCAAGAGTCTCCAGATTTAGATCCCTTTGATACATATCAGTTCGATTTCAACATAACCAATTCAGATGGAAATGCCGAAGATAATATCGCTCTTTCATACAGTGCAAGTAGCGAAGACGGCATGTCAATCGCATACCCACCTCAAGTTTCAGATATTGGTATGGGTGAAACAGCAGGATTCTCAGTAACTATATCTATAGATGAGACGACCGCAGCTAAAGGAACTAGATACATAAGTGTCACAGCTACCTCTGCAGACGGTTCAACAAACGTATCCACTACTTTCCAGTTTACCGTCAATATCTATAGGGATATTCAACTTTCTGAAGTAGATACAGGTTCAAAGGATATTATTGAGGGCGGTTCAGTCTATTATGGCGTAACTGTTACTAATGTAGGTAATTCTGCAGATACCTTCGTTCTAAGTATCGACGAGTCTTCAATTCCAGCCGACTGGGATGCTCAGTTGGGTTCATTGACAGATACAGGTAGTTTGGCACCAGGTGCAAGTTACACTTTCAGTGAAGCTATCTTTGTTTATGCACCAGATGATGCAGTTGCAGATGATATTGCTTTAATAGATATCGTCGTGACATCTGATGCAGATACTAATACTTCTAAATCGTTCCAAACTCGTTCTACAGTAGCTCAGAATTATAAGCCTACTATACAAACGACTTCACAAACCAGTAGCGGCGCTCCAGGGACTGTAGTTTCATACACATTTACAGTTACTAACGCAGGTAATGGTAATGATGAATTCAGTATTGAAATCACAGAACCAAATGCTGATGAATGTGCTCAGAACAATGCAGCATGCTGGGGTGTCGATCTAACTCCAGATGATGTAACGCCACAAATGGCTCCTGATGGCTCCTTCGCGTTCACACTCAATATAACTATCAATGAAAATGCCTTGAAGCAATCATATACGGTTGTAATTAATGCAACATCTTCAGGCGCAGGATCCGATGGGTCATACACAACTAAAAACGTCTATGTGGAAGTTTCCGCTAGAGCAGATATTAGTTTAGATTCATCTGGAACTTCAAATATAGAAGTAGATGCAGGTCAAACTGCAGAATATAATCTAACTATCACTAATGATGGAAATGATGAAGACGATATTTCTTTATCAGCAACTTGTGAGGCATGTGCTGATGGAGATTGGACTTTCCAATTCGTTGGCGGTTCAACTGTAACTATCGCTGCAGAATCTAGTACTACAGTGGTTTTCAGAGTAGATTCTCCTGATGATGCAATTGCAAATCCTTACACCACAGTAATTACCGCAACTTCATCTATCGATGAGACTGAGACTGCTACAACAGAAGTTATCACCGAGATAAAGGAAAAATTCGAAGTTGATTTAGATTCAACAGAATCACAGAAACCAGGTACACCTTCAGACACTGTTGAGTTCTCATTAACTGTAACTAATGATGGTTCAGGCGTTGATGAGATTGAACTAACTTATGAGTTCGATGAGGCATCTTCTGGAGAGTTCTTAGAGTTCCCATCTTTCAGTAATAACACAGTTTCTTTGAATCCCGGCGAGAGTGCATCAGTAACCTTTTCATTACAAGTTTCTGAAGATGCTGATGATGTTTCTCACGGTATCACTGTAACAGCGACTTCTAAGAATGCAGAATCTGAAGAAGGTATTTCCGTTACAGATATGGTAAGTCTAACTGTAGTTGTTCAACCAGTATATGATGTTAGATTAACTTCAGATACTACAGTTGTAACAGCCAATCCAAGCGAAAGTATCGATTTCGAAATGACGCTTGAAAATCAAGGTACAGATGAAGATACAATTACAATTACTGCAGAATATCCTTCTGCAATATATTCAGTATCTATATCACCAAACGCTCCAACAGTTTCTGAGGGTTCAAACGTAACTATCTCAGTCACAATAACTGTCGATGAAGATGCGTTGAAGGATATCTATAATATCACTTTCACTGCTACTTCAGAAAATGACGGAACAGTTGATGCTACACACATGCTAGATGTAGATGTAGCTCAGCGATATGAAATTGAAATTCTCTTTTCAGATGGTTCATACGAAGCTGCACCTTCAGAAGAAGCAGTTTCAAATGTAACATTGACTAACAAAGGTACTGGCGATGACAGAGTTCAATTATCAATCGATAATGATGACTGTATAACTCGATATTCAGCAGAAAATTGTGTTGGAGATTGGGGTTCATTAGCACAAACATTAGTCCCAGCTGCAGACGGGTCGTTTGCTGCTGAAGAGACTGCAGAAGTAGCATTGACTGTTACTATTCCATCTTCCGCAGAACCTTCTGTTACTGCAGGTGTGTATTATGTTACAGTAGCTGTTCAATCGTTGGACAATGAAACGGCAATGGATTTTGTAGACATACAGATAGTAGTCAAAACAATCTCTGTAGATCTTACTGGAGTTAGTACTACAGCTGATATTGAACCGGGTAGAACAGGCCAATTCACTGTCGATGTAACAAATGATGGTCAGGTTTCCGATACAATAACTGTTACTATTTCAGAAAGTAGTGGTTTCGGTTGGGCCTCTTTTGACGAAGACGGTAGTACAGAAATACAAATTTTATTGGCTGCAGGCGCTATCTCAACTGTAACTATCAATTTGGATCTTCCAAATTATGATAATGTTACCGGTAGTGAGAAACAGAAATTAGCGGCAGACTATAATTACAATTTCAAGGTCGAGGCAAAGACTTCAGTCGGTTCAGTTGAATCATCTAATTCCGTAACTATGACTGCAACTATCGAACAGATATATGGAGTCACAGTTGAATTAATTAATTCAGCCGTAACTAATGCAAGTACATTCCCATCAGCTGAAATCGAGACAACTATTTTCGATGTACTGATAACTAATCTGGGTAATGGACAAGATAATTTCAAGGTCGAGACTTCACAACCAACAGGATTGACAGTCAACGTATTCAACGTTAAGAGTTCATCCAGTTGTAGTGATGAATGGTCTCAGGCACAAGATACAATAAACGCTGCAGATGATGCTAGAGTTTATCTCTGTTTAACACCACAAGAATCTGATTTAGATATTGGTGATTATCCAATCTCAATGTCCGTCAAGGCTAGAAATGGTGGAGACTCACCAGAATCTATAGATGTTGAGTTAGAGGTCAAAGAACCAACTAGAGATTTCTCACTAACTGTTGAAACAGCAGTGAAAGAAGTAGCTCCTGAATTCAGTTCAAGTGGAACGCCAAGCTCTACGAAGAACGTCGTCAAATTCAGAATAATCGTTCAAAACGATGGTTCACACGATGACAGATTCGTACCAGATATGGTAGAAGGTTACAATACAGCAACAAATGCAGACATAGGTGGTAATGGTGTCGACTGGTCATGGGACTTTTACGAGAGCCAAACTGAAACTAGCAGTAATAAGTGGGGAGGCTCACAAAGTTATGAGCTAATTGATAGTGGTGCACAGAAAGAACTCTGGTTCATCATACATGTAGATTCCGAAGACGTTCAGTCTGGAACTTACAATATGACTCTCAAAGTCGAGATAGAAGATCAGGAAGGAGACATCAAACTATCTAAGACTACTACCGTTTCAATAATTGTTAATGAACCAACTCCAGGTATGTCCTTGACTATTTACGAGAACGTCAAAGATATCCAACCGGAGTACGAAGGGACATCTAGTGACAATGAAATACAATTCAAGATTAAGATAGAGAATACAGGTTCTCATACAGATTCTTTCATCTACGTAGATGATCCAGACGCGGTTGAAGATGGCTGGGATATTGAATTCCAGACAAGTACAGGTTCTACATGGGATGATAATAACGGTGAAGATATTCAATCAACAGAATCTAAAGATATGTATGTCGTAATCACTGTTGACGATGAGGCAGAAGTCGGTAACTACACTATCAGAATTGACATTCAAAATTCAGAGGGTGACAGTGAAGCTTCTGATACAGCAGTTCTTTACGTAATGGTCTTGAGGCCAGATTTAGCTTTAACACCTGCAGATATTACATTGTTAGTTAACAATGCAGAGGCAAACGCTTCACTTATCAGAGAGGACGATTCTCTAGCTATTTCTATAGCTGTTAAGAATTCAGAAAGCTCTGATGAATTTGCAACTAAGGCGGATGACGTTTTAGTAGAAGTTTACGTCTATCCTAGAACAAGCCCAGAACCAGGCTCAACACTAGCTACTGAATTAGAATTCACTTATGGTTTCACACAAGATAACGATTACGGTTTCATCAAGATGATTTACAGCAGAGAGAATCGAATCGATGTCGGTGGTAGAGATATAGGAACTAGTGATTGGTCTGTAATCGGTGGAGAATGGTATATCGAAGTCCGAGTGGATTACGATTCTTCTGATGACAACGGTAAGATTCTAGAAACTAACGAGAATAACAACAAAGCTCGTTACGCAGAACTACTACAAATCAAGGCCGATTTATCAATATCTGAAGTTTATGTAGATAGTAAGTATGTCGGTAATGGTTCCAGTGTTCCAAACTTAGGTGATACGGTAACGTTCACTGCAACAGTTGCTAATACTGGAGCAGCAGACATTCAGGATGCAAAACTCTTCATTACTGGCGATACAACTACTTCTAATGAAATCTTGAAGACCACTAGCAGTCAAAGTTATGTCGAATTCGATGTCGACGCTGGTGGAACTAAACAGGTCACATTCCGTTGGAAGGCCGGTTCTGTAGCTAGTACCTCTAAACTAGTTTCAGAATCTTGGAATGGTATCAGAATATCTGTAAATCCAAGATGTAGTGATTTCAATCTATTCGGCTGTGATACTGATTTAGATAGGGAGTTCGACGAGCTTAACCGTTATCAGAACAACGAGTATCCATCTTCAGGTCAGTTCACTCAGAATGGTTATGAGCTAGCATTCAACATGCTTCCAGATTTCACAATAGCTAAAGTCAAAATGAATCCATCATCACCAACTGTGGGTGAAACTGTTGCAATTACAGTTACTATCGAAAACGTCGGTAACACTGATTGGGAATACGGTTCAGGATCATTATACTTAGTATTCGATGACAGTATTGGCGATGAAGTAACTACACAAATCGGTTCCTCTATTGATAAGGGTGGAGATTTCGATGTAGAATTCGATTGGATATTCCCAGAAGCTGAAAACAAGAACGAAATCAAACTTTCATTTGAGCTTGATGCAGGTTCAGGAAGTAATAAGATTGAACAACTATCAAGCGACAATGATGATGAAGAAGTAACACTAGAGGTCGTACTTCCTGCTGTTTTAGGTGATGTACCTGGTGTTGAGTTCTTGACTAAGAGAGAATTAATTCCAGGCGTACCTATGTACATACCTGTCGTACTCTTCCTGGGTGTTTTCGTTGTTGGTTTACCAGTACTCTTCAAACTGCGCAGTCTTACTGCTGCAGCAGCCAAAGCAGAGGCAAAGGCCGAAGGAAAATCAGATGATGACGGTGATAAACCAGCATCCGCAGCACCAGTAGCAGCTGCAACAGAAGCAGCAGCACCAGCAGCACCAAGCAAGGTAGGTTTGTCTATCAAATCTCCAGATGGCAAGACTGCAAATGTCAAAGTCCCTTCAATCATGCCAGTTCAGAGATTATTGCAAAATTGTGTGAATAACAAATTCATACCTGATGCAAACTTCAATGTAATGCTTGATGGAAAGCCAGTTGATCCAAACACTACTTTGGGTGATGCAGGTTTCAAAGACGGCTCAGAAGTACAACTAGCACCTAAAAAATAGGTACATTTAGATGTACTATGACGCCTTAGTGATAGGCGCAGGACCCAGTGGTTCCAGAGTCGCTTGGAGGCTGGCAGAAGCCAATCTAAAAGTTGCATTAATTGAAGAAGACTCAATCGTAGGAGAGCCGTGTCAATGCGCAGGCTTAGTTACCCCTAGGACAATCGACTATCTAAATTATGATATTCCCATTCTAGGTGAAATGAGCGGGGCTCGCCTTTGGGGTCCTCAAAATTCGTTCCTAGAGTTTCAAGCTAATGAGACTAAAGCATTAGTCATAAATCGTCCAGATTTAGATCGTTCAATAGCGGATAAGGCCGTTTCAGCAGGCGCCGTTCTAATGACAAATACACAATATCTAGGGTTTAGTAGAATTGATAGTCATTTGAAAGTAACACTTCAATCTGAAAATAAAACTATAGAGTTAGAAACAGAATTGATTATAGGTTCAGATGGCCCAGCTTCTCGAGTTGCTCGTGATGCAGAACTTCAAACTTCTAGAGAGGTTCTAGCTGCATTTGGTGGGGATGTAGAAGGTTTAACAACCAAAGAAAATCATGTAGAATTATTCGTCGGTTCAGAAGTCGCTCCAAGATTCTTTGCTTGGATTATTCCAACAGGCGAATCTACAGGTAGACTAGGTCTTGCTACTTCTCTTCCAAGTAGACCTAAGAAATATTTCTGGGATTTATTCAAGAAAGGAGCTCCTTCTGCATTACTTGAAAATGCTAAAATTGTAAATCGAATCAGCGGTCTTATTCCATTCGGTTTACGAAATCCCGCATATTCTGATAATGTTATCTTAACTGGTGATGCTGCCGGAATGGCGAAACCAACTTCCGGTGGAGGAATCTATTCAGGTTTAGTTTCAGCAGATGCAGCTGTAGATACTGCAATTCTCGCTTTTCAGAAAGGGGATTTATCTGCCTCTACTTTGAAAAGATATCAATTTCTAATAGAATCTGATTTTGCTAAAGAACTTAAATTAGGTTCATATCTAAGAAGGGCTTTCGTCGAATTAAGTGATTCTCAATTAGCTGAAATAATAAACAGCTTAAATGATCCAAAAATAAAGAAAACAATACAAGAGTACGGCGATTTAGATTACGCTTCAGCTGTCGCTTTTGCTGTTCTTAAGGTAAAGCCACAAATGATCAAGTTCGCCCCTCTCTTACTGAAGCCATTTGTTTAATTTTTCAGGGAGCATATATTTATGCTCAGATGTTATCATTTAGATGTGACATGGGCCTCAAGAATTTTAACTACCGCCTTTCTTTTCTTAGTTTTATGCTCTCAAAACTCATCAGCAGAGGATGTTCATTACGATAACCTAAGTATATCTTACGAAGAGTCTTTGGTTCATATTGACGATCAAATATTTTTGAAAGATTCTATCGAATTATACGGCAACCTCTCTCTCTATAATTGTACTGTATGGATGGATAAACCGGAAGATGGCTGGTCTGAAATTCGTATACACACTAATGCAACTTTAACCATGGTCAATAGTTCGATTAGACCTACAGAAGAGTTAGAAAATTACATCTTAACTGAAATAGGTCTCGGTTCAGCATACGGTTTTGCAGTTGGAGCTGACACCATTCCAAGTACAGATACCTGGGCTCGATTAGATATTTCTAATTCAGATTTTTTCATGACGCATATTCGTTTAAAACATGCGAATGCAACAATAGAAAACAGTACTTTTCACGGTTATCATCACAACAATACTACAGCTATACCTGATGGTCTATGGTCTGAAAATTCTTTTTTAGATATTCAAAATTCAAGTTTTATTGATTATGATCAAGGTTTCAAATCCGTAGGCTATTTAGCAAATCACTACAATGTCACTTGTTCAGATTGCATTTTTCTAATGTCACAAGAATGGTGGACAAACAATATCTCCTTATTAGATCAAAACGATTTACAAATCAATTATTCAAAATTAGTCAAGTATTTGGATTCTAGTATTTCTTGTTACAATTCAGGTATTTGTTCCAATTTAACAGGTTGGTTTTGGGTCCCAGAATACTTTATCCTAAGTGATGGAGAGTCGATAGAATATCAGAATACCACTCTGATTTTTTCCGTACCGAAGGCATTGTGGACTGAGGATATTAGTAATTTTAAATTGATTTGGTCTGGTACTATTTCTGAAAATAACCCCTCACTTTCTATCAATCTTAATGATATATTCTTGTCAAATATGATTCTTTATAGCGATAATGAAACTATAGTTGATAATTCCCCTATTAAGAAATATTCAAACGTTTCCTCATCATTAATTATCAACAATCCTACTGACTTTTCTATTCAGAATTTAGATTTAGAACTCCTAGCAGATAATCAATCAGTTTCTGTTAGAATTTCAGTTAACATACCTGCTCATTCTAGTATCAATGTAGAGCTTTCCTGTAATTCTCTTTGCTGGTATTCTACAAACGGTAGTTCAAATCAGAGTCCTATTGTTTTGAGCGCAGTTCTCAGCGCTTCTGATAATGGCGTTTATTATTTCCAGTCTAATACTTCTTCTAATTTATTTTTTACACCTATAACTCCTTTCGTTGAAGATGAAACCGATCCAAGATTCACAGTCTATTTTACCGTCTTAATCGTTACTTTTGCAATTGGCATAGTCCTTTATCGAAACTTGAATTGGAAGTAATATGGTTGGTATAACTTTAGGTATAGAATCGACTGCCCACACTGCAGCCGTTGGCATAATCTCTCCCGACGGCACAATTCTAGCAGATGAAAAATCGATTTATACTCCTGAAAAGGGAAGTGGCATCCATCCTAGAGAAGCAGGAAGACATCATGCAGAAGCTTTACCTAAATTAATTACTGATGCTCTACTTTCTGCTAATTTATCTTCTTCTGATATTTCACTAGTATCTTTTGCAAGGGGGCCAGGTCTCGGACCATGTTTGAGAACTGGAGCGACCGCAGCTAGATCTTTCGGTCACAAATTAAATATCCCAATAATCGGCGTTAATCACTGTGTAGCTCATTTGGAAATAGGTTTACTCGAGGGTGCTACAGATCCGGTCTTACTATATGTGTCTGGTGCGAATACACAAGTAATAGCATATTCTAACGGCCGCTTCCGCGTGTTTGGTGAAACGCTTGATATAGGGTTAGGTAACGGCCTTGATAAATTTGGAAGGGAAGTGGGTCTTGAATTTCCCGGTGGACCAAAAATAGAAAAATTATCTGAAGGTCCCAATTTAATCAATCTTCCATATTCCGTTAAAGGAATGGATATGTCTTTTAGCGGTTTGATAACTTCAAGTTTGAATAAATTCAAGAGTGGTCAAAAATTAGAGAACGTTTGTTATTCACTTCAGGAAACGGCTTTTGCGATGTCTTGCGAAGTTGCAGAGCGTGCACTTGCACACACTGGAAAAAATGAATTAGTTTTGGGCGGCGGTGTAGCTTGCAATAGTAGATTAAGAGAAATGGCAGAGACAATGGCTAAAGAACGAAATGCTACTTGCTTTGTTCCCGAACGCTCTCTTTGCGTAGATAATGGCGTTATGATTGCTTGGCTCGGTAGTGTAATGATGGCCGGTGATTATCAATTATCGGAGATAGATAATCAAGTAGATCAAAAATTTAGAACAGACATGGTGGAGGTTTCATGGCGTTAAATTTTCGCGGTGCAGAGGCAGTAGTAACAGAAATTTCTTGGGCAGGTAAATCTGCAATTTCAAAGTTTAGAAATCCAAGAGGGTATCGTCATCCAGATTTAGACGAAAAATTAATTCGTGAAAGGTTAAGGAATGAAGCTCGTCTATTAGAAAAATCAGCCGAGGCAGACCTCCCAGTTCCATCTCTCTATTCTGTTAATTTAAACGGAACTCTCATTATGGAAAAGATAGAAGGACCATCGTTGGAAGAATATTTAAAAAGCAATAACGACCTTTCCAAAATTTCAGATTTAGGACATCTCCTTTCTAATATTCATGCTTCAGGTATTGTTCACGGAGATCCAACAAGTAGTAATTTCATTGTTAGTTCAAAACTTTACGCTATAGATTTTGGTTTAGGCAGTGTTGATGATAGTGACGAAGCAAGAGCAACAGACATACGGGTTTTACTCGAATCACTCGAAGGCCACCATTCAGATTTGAATTGTAGAGATACTCTTCTAGCTGCTTATTCTAAATGGAATAATTCAGGTCCCGTTTTAGAAAGATTAAGAGTTATAGAACTCAGAGGGAGATACAATCTCATGAGAGGTTAGAGTTATTTATCAGTTTCAATTAGAGGGTTAGATTATATGTCAGAATTAAACACTTCAGATTCTTTTCGCAACGAAACTTTCGCAGATTTCACAAATGAAGAAGCCGCATCTTCTTTCAGAGAAGCCCTCTCTACAGCTCGCGATATGTTGGGACAAAATCATCAATTATATATCGGCGGAACATGGAAGGATTCTTCTGATAATTCCACGTTCAATTCAGTTAACCCTTCTAATCCCAATGAGATTATAGGGACTTTTTCCCGAGGTACAAAAGAAGATGCTGAAGATGCAGTTGTAGCAGCTCAAAATGCATTCACCAGTTGGTCAAAAACCAATTACATAGATAGAGCAAACCTACTCTTCAAAGTAGCAGACCTAATGAGAGAAAGGCGACATTTATTCAGCGCTATGATGACGTTAGAAGTTGGAAAAACTTGGCCAGAAGCAGATGGCGATACCTGTGAAGCAATCGATTTTCTCGATTTTTATGCTAGAGAGATGTTAAGATATGCTTCTAGAACCGATGAAGTCACTCCAAGTCCTCTAGGGGATGACAATAGGCTCGTTTATCTTCCTATAGGGGTTGGTGCCGTAATACCTCCTTGGAATTTTCCTGTAGCTATTTTAGCAGGCATGGCAAGCGTCGCAATCGTAACAGGTAACACAGTAGTTCTCAAACCTTCTAGTGATTCTCCAATGGTTGGTAAAATGGTCACTGATCTTTTCATAGAAGCCGGTCTACCTGATGGTGTACTAAATTTCTTACCAGCTTCAGGACCAGTAGGTGGTGAGTATCTAGTCACACATCCAGCTATTCGTTTTGTTTCTTTTACTGGAAGTATGGCTGTTGGAAAAGGGATTAATGAAAAAGCCTCACATGTCGCTAAAGATCAGATATGGTTAAAGAGAGTAATTGCTGAAATGGGAGGTAAGGATGCTTTATTGATAGATAAGGATGCTAATCTAGATTTAGCAGCAGAAAGTATAGTTCTCAGTGCTTTTGGCTTTCAAGGACAGAAGTGTAGCGCCTGTAGTCGCGCATTAATACACAAAGATGTTTATGATGATTTAATTCCTAAAGTCGTTTCGTTAGCTAGTCAAATAAATGTTGGAAATCCCGAAAATCAATCAATCAAAATGGGCCCAGTCATAAATGAAAACTCTTTCAATAAATGCAATAAATATTTAGAAATAGGTAAAAGTGAAGCAGAATTATTGCTAGGGGGAAACAATCTAGATATTGATGGCGGCTGGTTTTTAGAACCTACAATTTTTGGTAATGTTTTACCAGGCTCCCGATTAGAGCAAGATGAAATTTTCGGACCTATCTTATCTTTAGTAAAAGTGGATTCTTATTCTCATGGGGTTTCTGTATTCAATAATACAATTTATGGCTTAACTGGAGGGTATATAGGTACAAGGCATTTGGATGATGCTATTGTTGATTTACACGTTGGTAATCTTTATCTAAATAGAAAAATAACTGGTGCATTAGTGGATGTAGAACCATTTGGAGGTTACAATATGAGTGGTACTTGTTCTAAGGCTGGAGGTCGTGATTATCTTGGCCTTTTCTTACAGATGAAATCTATTAGTGAAAGAGCATTGCCTAAGTAAGTATTTGTTTCTCGTTAGAAACCCCTCGCTTTTATACCCATGTTGTGTTCTAGTTATCTGACGAGAAATGAAGAGAGTTAAGCTGATTAATGACCCGGCAGATTTAGTTTCATTATTTCATTCTGTTGATTCAGACGCCAGAAGAGAGATTCTATCCTTATTATCTCAAGGTTGGACTCCTATTAGTGATCTAACTGACAAGTTTGGCGATGAAGCAAATGCTGCAATTAGTTTTTTTGAAAAATTCAAATTAGTAGAATCTAGATGGGAAGTCAAAGATTCAAAGCCACAAAAAGCTTACAGAACATTCTACAATGCTTTTCAGATTTCTTCTTCTCTTTCATTCGACGAAGCTCAAGAATTATTGACTATAGTTTTAATGACTAATAGAAAATTCGCTAGCATTGAGAAAAAAATGGACAATTTAGTTGCTGATGAAGGTACCTTTGCAAACGACATTTCTCGAAAATTAAATTTAACAAATTTACAACTCAAGGGAATTTTAAAACGTTCATCACGGTTTGATTTCAAAGGACACAACATTGTAAGAGTCGGAGATGAAGATTAATATGGATGAACCAGACATAGATGGTACTTTACCGGGTCAGAGATACGGTGAAGAAGAAGAGTCGACAACGGTCAACGATGAGATTAGGCGTGATGAAGACGCTCCTCCAGAACCGCGTTATTCTGATGATTACGATTATGATACTTATTCTTCTGATTCAAACCTCTTAGGTTCTTCAGATGCAGCTGCTTTAAAGGAAAAATTATCACTTATTGCTGGTGCAAGTTTGATGGCGCTTTTCGCCTATTTTCATTTTGTTATAGAATGGAAAGGTAACGCCTTTTATTATTCTGCTGCAGTTTCACTTCTAGTTGCCGTTACAACTTGGTTTTACATGAGGGGGTCTAGTACAATGGACCCTGTTAGGGCCAATTTCCTTGCTGGTGCTTTAGCCGGTGTTTCTGTTATCGTTGTTTATCAAGGTTTAAGCTCAGATGTAGATGTTATGGAGATGCTATTCTCAGGTTTACTAGCAGGTATTACTTCATCTAGTTTAATGAAAGCATCTAACTAAAAAATCAGTTTTTCTATATTTATTTTATTTCCATAAAGGTATAACTGAATCATATCCAGCTAGAGTAATTCCAGTAAGTGCAGATGTTTCATAATCCAGACTTTTTAAATTTCCTACTCCTAAATTGCCCATATCTCTAACTCCTATCGCATTCATTATTTTTTTCATCTCTCTCGAAAGCTCATTCATCATTTTTTGTTTACAGTCTTCAGTAATGTAAATCCCTGATGCTCCCAATGCTAAATATTTCATTGCATCTTTTGCCGAAAGTCCCCCTCTTTCAATTACGATGGGCGTTCTTTTCTTATATTTCCTAACTGATGCAATATCTGCTTCAATCGGTATTGCGTTTTCCTTAATTATTATTCCATCAGAATTCGATTTCTCTATTATTTTCATTTCAGCACTTACATTTCCACCAGTTATTCTAATCATTACAGGTGCATTTCCATGAGAACCTTCCCTAACCAATTCTACTAGTAGTCTCAAATCTTCCCCCCCTTCTATGTCAAATCTTCTAGCCAATTTATCCGGTATCAAATCAATAATAATCAAATTGGATTTATTCATATCTTTAGGAGGCTTCTCTCCCATTTTCCATTTTGAAATTTTAGGCCCATCATCTCCATCCCATAAAAATGGTAAATTCATCTTGAGAGATTTAGAGGATCCGCCTCCAATCTTCATAGAAATATCTACTTTATCCAATCCATCTATCCCAGGTCTTTTTTCAATTGTAGCAGGCACCAATACCAAACTACCACTAAGTCCAATCGGTTCATCAAATTTTACTGAACTACGTTGTTCAACTTGATTCGCTTCGATTTTTCTAAAATCTAATCCACTAGTATTGATTTCCTGATCTCTAAATAATTTTTTTATATCTTTCAGATCACTCTGTACAACTTCTGTTATTTCCACATTCTCAGTTTCTTTAAATTTACCAGAGATGTATATTTCTCCTCCCGTCATCATTTTTCCAACATCTCCGCCTATATTTCCAATGACAACTACAGTACCTCCTGTCATTCCTGTCCCTAAATCTCCTGCCACTCCTCCCGATATCAAAAACATTCCATCATTTACAAAAGAGGCAGCATTCCCAGTAACTTGACCATGAATGGCCAGTATTCCTCCATTGAGTTGATGTCCAGCTTCTGTTCCAGTATTTCCTATAATTGCTATTTCTCCCCCAGTCATTCCATTAGCTAGAAATCTTCCTACTTCCCCCTTCATCGTTATTTTAGAAGCTTCATTTAATCCTCCAAAATGATCACCAGCAACACCATCAAATTCTACAGATGTTTTTTCAGGTAAAGATACTGCTACTGAATTTTGACCTCCAAGATTACTAACTTTTGCAGTTTCAGATTGAGTTAAACTTTCTCTCAAACGCCCATTTATTTCTGCGGGAGACCATGCGTTACTCATACCAGTCACTTTTTCACGGTTATTTACGTAATACTGTCGTTCAATATTTTCTTTCTACCATAAACCGTAGTAATTCTTCTAAATCTTTTCTAGCTTCACTGTCTGGATATTTAGACAAAGTTTTCTTGGCACCTTCAAGATGTTCAAGAGCAATTTTTTCACATTCATCAAGAGCTCCAGTTTCTTTCATTATTTTTACAGCTTCTATAATATCACTATTTTCGTTATTATCATTATCCAGTATTTCTTGTAATCTTTTTCCCTGTTCCTTTTCAGCTTTTTCAAGAGCTTTAATAACTAATAATGTTCTCTTTCCTTGTACTATATCTGAACCCGATGGTTTTCCTAAAAGCTCTTCAGACGCAGTAGCATCTAAGTAATCATCCCATATTTGAAATCCTAAACCAATCGATATAGCCATATCTCTCAATTTGTTCGCTTCTTCTTCTTCTGTTCCTCCAATAAGTGCACCTCCGTATGCCGCTGCACCAAACAAAATGGCAGTTTTCAACTCTATCATTTTTAGATATTCTTCACTTGATACATATTCCATATTTTCAAAATCCATATCCATTTGTTGCCCTTCAGCTATTTCTCTTACAGTTCTAGCTACATGTTTAATCAAATTATTTTTAACATCACTTTTTACATCTGTGTCAGTTATCATTTCAAAAGAATATGCAAAAAGCGCATCTCCTGCATTTATCGCAGTAGGTAATCCATAAACTACATGACACGCATCAACACCGTGTCTAAGATCATCATCATCCATTACATCATCATGAACTAAAGTAAAGTTATGTATAGTTTCAAGAGCGGTTGCATAAGGTATCGCTCGTTCTGGTTCGCCTCCAACTATTTCACACGTAAGTGCTGCCATTATAGGTCTCAATCGTTTCCCACCAGCTAACGGAATATGCCCCATAGCCTCATACAATTTTTCGGGTTTCCTAACTGACAGATATTTTTTCAGTGCATTTTCAACAGGCACTCCTCTCTCTTTCAAAATTTCTTTCAGATTCATTATTCTACTCTTCCAAATTTATGTATTTCTAAATTCTTTGATTCTGTTACTCTATCTAATGATTTCCACCATTCATATAGAAAGTTATCGTTTATCAATCTAAACCACGGACCTATTTTATTTCCGTTATTTTCCGCATTTTTTACAAATTTATCCAGACTTCTCATGTCAAAAAATCTGATTTCTTCAATTTCATTAGGATTAGGATTAAATTTCAAGTCTTTTTTTAATATTAAAATATAATCCATCTCTCTTTCTATCCATTCATCATTAAATTTGGCTTCATAATGCATTCGAGTCATAAGTTCCAATTCACTCGATTTTACAGCTCCCTTTTCAACTCCCAGTTCCTGTTCCATTTTTCTGATAGCAGCATTTTTCACTCCAATACCGCCATTCACTTCCTCATCATTGTACAATGGATGACTACAACATGCATTTGCCCAATAAGATGGAAACGTTATTTTGCTTCCAGCTCTTTTTTGTAATAAAAATTCTCCCCTACTATTGAAAAGAAGAACACTAAATGCACGATGAAGCTTTCCTTCGAGATAATGGCAGTTTTTTTTCGAGTCAGAACCCAGAACGGTATCTTCTTCATCTACAAGTATGCACTTCTCTAACATCATTTCATTTTGTGTAGAATCATACCTGTTTGACTCCATACTCTATCATCAGACAGTCATTATTAATGTAAAGGTCAATATCTTAAAGTCCCTATTTTGTCGCTAATCTATGTCTCAACTAGATTTCCTTTCAGAACTAGGAATAGATTCCGATAACTTAGGTGGTTATTCTTCAGGGTGGTTAGGCTCTGGAGATAATTTAGAATCAACAACGCCCGTAGATGGATCAACTATAGCTTCGGTCAAACAATGCACAACTGAAAATTACAATTCTATAGTTTCCAATTCTAAAAAAGTTTTTCGAAAATGGAGAATGGAGCCTGCACCAAAGAGAGGAGAAGTAGTTAGATTACTAGGTGAAGAATTTAGAAAATACAAAGAGCCTTTAGGAAAATTAATTTCTTGGGAAATGGGCAAAATTCAAGCCGAAGGCGAAGGCGAAGTACAAGAGATGATAGACATTACTGATTTTGCTGTCGGTCTCAGTCGTCAATTATATGGAAAAACTATGCATTCCGAACGTCCATTACATAGAATGTATGAGCAGTGGCACCCTCTTGGTAATATCGGAATTATCACTGCATTTAATTTCCCTGGCGCAGTCTGGGCCTGGAATGCGATGATTGCTGCAGTATGCGGTAATACTATGGTTTGGAAACCATCATCAAAAACACCTCTTACAGCAGTAGCTATTCAGAAAATAGTTAACAGAGTTATGGAACCTTTAGGTTGGGATGGTGTTATGAATTTAATGATAGGTAGGGGCCGTGAGGTTGGTGATTTAATGATAAATGATCGTAGCTTTCCTCTTGTTTCTGCTACAGGTTCATGCGATATGGGTCGTAAAGTAGGCACTGCAGTCTCTAAGCGTTTAGGACGTAGTTTGCTAGAACTTGGTGGTAATAATGCAATCATTGTAATGGATGATGCCGATATCGAAATGGCAATGTCTGCTATTCTTTTTGGAGCAGTTGGTACTACAGGTCAACGTTGCACTTCCACTAGAAGAATATTTTTACAGAAAGGTATCGCAGATAAATTTACAGAAAAACTAACGAATACTTACAAACAAGTCAGAATCGGCAATCCACTCGATTCATCAACTTTGATGGGCCCCTTAGTCGACACATCTGCTAGAGATACATATGTTCAAGCTATAGAGACAATAAAAAATGAAGGTGGAGAAATACTGTATGGTGGCAATATCATCGATGGTGATGGTTGCTTCGTTGAACCTACGCTCGTTCAAGCAAACTCAGAAATGTCGATAGTAAGAGAAGAAACTTTCGCTCCTATTCTCTATATCTTTTCTTTCGATGATTTGGATTCTGCAATAGATATGCACAATAGTGTTGATCAAGGTCTTTCCTCTTCTATATTCACTAGCAATGTCTCTGCAATGGAGGAATTTTTAAGTCATAGAGGAAGTGATTGTGGAATAGCTAATGTCAATATAGGAACTTCTGGGGCAGAAATCGGTGGAGCTTTCGGCGGAGAAAAAGATACTGGCGGCGGTAGGGAAGCTGGTAGTGATTCATGGAAGGTGTATATGCGCAGACAGACGAATACAATTAATTGGTCAAGTGATTTACCTTTAGCACAAGGTATAGAATTCAATTTGGATTAATATTTAATTTACCCGTAGTACATATTATCCCCCATAATCTTTCCTAATTATGGAACAACTAAACAATCTAAGAGCATTGTTCTGCGTTGCCATGCTTCTGTACGCTTCAAAAAGTGATTGGCTCACTAGACGTGTTTCAAATAATGTTTGGATTTATTCCGGTTCCTTTGCAATCTGTCTATTAATTTTAGACATGTTTTTGGAAGGTGATCCTTGGACAAATTGGGCCATTGTTTTTGTTTCTTCTATTTTATTTTATAATGCATTCATAGATGAATATGATTTAGAAGCAAAATACCTTCAAGCATGGAAAGGTGCACAAATTTTAGCAGGTATCTTATTCATAGCTTTCATACATTTTTCAGATATAGATAGCCTTTCTGAAAACTCACTCAGAGCCGTTGATTTATTTTCAGTTTCTTTATTAATTATTCTAATGTATATTTGGTATTATTTTGGTCCAACTATAGGTGGTGCTGATGTAAAAGCAATTATGACATTGGCACTTCTGACTCCGTTCAGCCCTTCAATTAATCCAGATCTCATCACGGCTTTCGATTCTAGGGGATTCCCATTTCCATTCGTCGTTTTTATGAATTCCTTGTTAGTGTATTTAGCAATTCCATTAACTCTTTTTATTTTGAATATAATTCGTCGAGATATTTCTTCTCCATATTTACAAATGTTTGTAGGTGTTAGGATGCCAATTTCAGAGGCCAGAGATAGCTTTGTTTGGCCATTAGAAAGAATAATAAACGGTAAAAAAATTCTTACTGCTTACGTTACAAGAGGTGAACCAGAAGATAAAATATGGGATTCTCTCGAGGAAGCGGGCGTAGACAAGCCATGGGTCAGTCTAAAAGTTCCATACATCATTCCTCTAACTATCGGACTGATTTTTAGTATTTTAATAGGTGATTTATTTACAACCTTTTTAGTAGCTCCCTTACAAAATTTATTCTAATCTTCATTAAGAATTTGCATTAATTCAGATAATATCATCGCAGTTGCTCCCCAAATTTTACCCTCTTTTATTTCATAGAAAGGTATCTTTACTTTCACACCACTAAATGTACGTTCTTCACTCTTAATCACACTTCTTCTTTTTAATTCATCTATTTCAATTATAAAAATATCTTGTACTTCTTCTGGATTTTTTTTGAATTTTTGTTTCTTTTCCATTTTTCCAATTACAGGAACAACTCTGTAACTACTAACTGGTATTACTAATTCTGACATCGTACCTATGATTTCTATATTATCGAATTTTATTCCTATTTCTTCATTCGCTTCTCTAATCGCTGCATCTATTACAGATTCTCCATCTTCAATTTTACCACCAGGAAATGCAATTTGTCCACTGTGTATTTTTCCATCTTCAACCCTTTTAATTAGCGGTATTTTCCAAGATTCATTTTCTTTAAAGAGTGCTATCAAAACTGCAGCATCTTTTACATTTTCATCTAAAAATTCGAATTTTCTAGTTCTAGCTGCCATCATTTTGTGAGCACTATGTCCGGGCAATTTATGTAATAATCTTTCGGCTAACTTATCTATGTGCAATAATTCAGGCTCCCGTTTCTGCCAATTCACTCATTAATTCAATTAGCATATCCCAGAACAAAGAAACGGATTCAATTTCTACCCTCTCATCTGGAGAATGTGCACCGGTTATAGTAGGTCCAATAGATATCATCTCCATTCCTTCTACTTTCTCACCAATTATGCCACATTCAAGTCCTGCATGTATTGCACCAACTTCCGGTTCTTTACCTAAACATCTTTCATAAACTTCTTTAGTGGTTTTAAGTAAGGAAGAATTCAAATCTGGTTTCCATCCTGGATAATAGTCTGCTTGTGAATATCCTGCTCCACACGCTTTTCCCATTATGGCTATTCTTTCTCGAATCGCTTCAATAGCTCCAGCAATCGATGATCTACTGGAACATAATATTTCATATCCATTTTCTATTTGTTTCACTCTTGCAAGGTTATTCGAAGTTTCCACTAAATCAGGTATGCTATGTGAATATTTTAGAACTCCATGCGGTAATATTCTAAGTAGATTTATCAAATTTCTTTGACTTTCTCCATCAAGTACTGGCACATCTTCATCATCCATTGGGGAAAATTTTACAGTCAGACCAGGTTCTCTAACTCCAAATTCATCAGCTAATGCTTCCTTTCTTTTATCAATTATTATCTGGGCAGTTGTCACTTCACTTGGCTCAATATACACAACTGCTTGGGCCTCTCTTGGTATTGCATTTTGTTTATCTCCACCTTTAATCGAAGCAAGCGATGTCATTACTCCTTCTTCTAATCTATCTAATATTTGCGCTAAAAATACAATTGCGTTCCCCCTATCTTCGTTAATATTAACTCCAGAATGGCCGCCTTGCAATCCTTCTACAGATACTTCAAATTTTAGAAAATCAGACGAAGCTTCAGTATATTTTACAGGCAAGTTCATGATAGTGTCTCCACCTCCTGCACAACCAACACAGATAGCACCCCATTCTTCTGTATCTAAATTCAACATTCTTTTTCCTTTGATAAGACTAGCATCTAAGTCAAAAGCTCCGTTAAGTCCCGTCTCTTCATCAACAGTGAAAAGGCATTCTAAAGGTGGCATTTTTACTTCATCAGAAGCATCTAACAATGCTAACATTATCGCTACACCAATTCCATTATCTGCACCCAATGTCGTTCCATCTGCAGTTAGATATTTCCCATCTCTAATGAGTGTTATTCCTTCTTTCATAAAGTCATGCTCTTTCTCTCTATTTTTTTCACAAACCATGTCAACATGACTTTGAACTACTAATGGAGAGCTACCTTCTCCACCATTTGTTCCATTTTTTCTAACTACTATATTTCCAGCTTTATCTTGTTTCCACTCTAAGCCCTTTTCATTAAACATATTTTTCAAATATTCAAGAACTTCTTCTTCGTGTTTTGAGGGTCTAGGAACTTCAGATAATTTTTCAAAATGATTCCATAAACTCTTAGGTCTAAGGCCTTCTATTGCTGAACTCATAAGATACTAATTGAACCCCGACCTTTAATCCTTACTTTAGATTAAAATTTTTATTTTTCTCTATATTCAATACGGATTCGTGTATCTGTATTACCAGAACCATCAGGCGCAAAATTACCACCTAAAATTAAATCCCCATATTCTTGAGTTACAGTTCCACTATCCCATTCTCCATTCTGATATTCATACACAGTAACTACAAGTTCATGCGTATCATCAACAAGATATTCTGTTCCCTGCCAAATTATACCTTCTGCACTAAAATGAGGTTCAGTTCTAAGATCCTCAGGAACGCTTCTATCAACTTCCCACCCTCTCCATACTTCAAAAAATGTTCCTAATGTGGCTACATCATCTTTGTCTACCATCTCTATATGCATCACACCACTTGAGTCATGGGTGTGTATCGGTCTCATACAATCTTCAGTTGGAATTCCCACATCATTCGGTATGGCTCTAGGATTCTCGTTTATGTATATTTCTAATGTTGTATGTTCATGACTTAGTAATCCAGTATGTGTAACACACTTTTCCGATAATGGAACTATTTCTTCATTCATTACTGAATAAACTGCAATAGATCCTATTGCAATAAGGGCTAATCCTATTGTGGCTAGTATCCTATTTCTTTCTGCATTATCTTTACTTTCTTTTCTAGCCTTTTTGAGTAATCTTTTACTCTTTTTGGATTCTTTTTTGCCCAATTTTATCCCCCCTCATTCTTCATCTTTTTTCACAAGTGACGATCCAATATACATCGCACCTGCTCCAGAAGCTACCGCAATCAGTAACAAAGTATCATCATCTTCAGGTATCTCTTCTACAACTGGAACGTTGTCTATGTGTGGACTTACAACTACAGCACCTTGTCTAGTTGTAACATTCCCATTCTCATAATGTACTTCATTCACATAACCGTACGTATTTTCACTAACACAATCGACACTCGAACAAGTTTCTACATCTCCACCCATATTTGTGTTGTTAAATGTAATACTAAACATCTCGTTAAAATACATGTTTTCAGATTGTATGTCTTCAGTACCATTAAACACTCCATCTCCGTTCATATCTACTAATATACGATGGTAAGAAACGTTTTCACTATCTCCATTATCTACATTTGTATTATCAACATTCCTCCAAACAGCACTATCATTTTGCGATATACGTGCAATTGATGGCTGTATCTCTTCACTCCATGAATCAGGTCTAAGCATTATGGTGTAAAATCCACCAGAGTGGGCGCTGACTGCAGGACTAATCGAAACCATTCCTACAAATGCACCGACGACAAGAAGGGCGATTGCAATTTTTCCTACATCACGCATTCTTCATTCTCATTAAACCCACTTATAAATAATGCAACGTTCAATGGTAAATTGATGAAATACGATAAAAACGAACTCGCAGTGTTCGCATTAATCGCAATTAGCTTGTTCTCTTTACTATTATATTCATTTGGCGATGGTACGGACAATAACGATTCCAGTAATGCCTTCGAAACAGATTGGGCCGATCCAATTGTTCAGGGCGAGGGGCATGATCATAGAAGTGCCGCCGATCATAATTTCTCTACAGATAATATGCAATTAATCGGTTATAATGAACTCACTAAACCGGGAAACGCAGAGATTCAAGTTTCAGATAGTCCAGATGGTAACACCTATGCTTACATTGCCGGTTGGACCGGATTTCATATCGTCGATGTTACCAATCCTTATAATTCTTCAGTTACGGCATATTACTATGATCCAAATACACAAGTTTTAGATGTAAAATACATTGAGCACAGCGGTCGAGAATTCTTAATCATGCAAAATCAGATTGTTGACCCAGGTGCTGCAGATCCAAATATTGGGGAATGGAGTGATTTACGAGATCCGGAAGTATCTGTTAATCTAATCGAAGTAACTGATAAGTTTAATCCAGAATATATCGGTCATTGGTATGATGTCGATCATCCAACAGGTCCACACAATCTCGATACTTACTACGTTTGTCATGAACATGATTGTGAATGGTATATTTTTGTTGCTAATCCTGATTACGATGCTTGCTATGAAGAGACTAATGGATTACATAGTTGTGGAGGCGTCACCATAGCACATCTAAATTTCGAAGTACCCAGTCCTGAAAGTGGTAAAACTCCATCAGTGGTCAAGGTAGGTGAATATGAGGTCAATTGGGCAAATACACGTGGTGGTTGGATATATATCCACGATATGACAATTCAAGCATGGCCAGATGATACATGTGAAAACCCCTTCTCAACAACGTATGGAGATCCACGTTGTGGTCGCACTTATCTTTACGGTGCTTATTGGGAAGCTGGATTACGTATAGCTGACGTTACAGATGTACCTAGGCCGGACGACGTTACTTACCCTTTGCATCCACTTTTCGATGGTCTATTATGGAAAGCTGAAGAGGTCGGTTATTGGATGGATTTTGCGGATTTAGATGGCGATGGAAATCCGGATCAATCACATTACGACGAGGGAGATGAAAATGGTGTTAATGGGGGTAGGGCGGCTTACATCCATTATACAGAGGCCTATCCTGAGATGGTTGACTTAAGTCATTTAGGTTATGAAGCAGGACCTAAACATCTTACTTTACTGGCTACTGAAGTTTTAGAAACAACTAACGGTACAGGTTTGATGTATCTTTTAGATACTACAGATTACGAAGCATATCCGAACGGCGAATTGAATTACTTTAAACCAAAATTAATCGCACCTTGGGAAATTCCTTGGGGTTCTGACCATAATATTCCAGGAGGGGAAGAATGGCTTCTGTTTTCACCTCATAATTTAGATACCGAACACTTTGAACATTCAGATGGAACTTGGGATGGTAGAATCTACATGGGGTCTTATCATGCAGGACTCTGGATTATTGATGTTGAAGAATGGGTTTCTATCGGTGCTGAATTTAATCATTCCAATTTTTTGAAGACAACCGTCGCCTATTATGTTCCACACGGTAAGGATGGCTCACCACCACCTACCGATTTCTATGATTTCGGCTGGACTCCTTTCTTATGGACTGCTGAATATGATAAAGGATTCGTTTATCTTTCCTGTATAACTTCAGGTCTCTATATCGTTCAACTTGATGACGATATTCCATATACTAGGACTAATTTCTAATTAGAAAAGATTAAGAAGTTAGACCCAAACTATCCCATACTTGGTATCTTTTCAAAATCTTTCAGATTTGACTAAAGGGAGGCTCTTGGTTCTATTTGCTGCAATACTTTGGAGCACTAGTGGTTTAATTCTAAAGAGCCAAGCGATACAATCAATTGAACCGTATGGAGAAAGAGGATATCTCGTTGCATGTTGGCGAGCTTTCTTTGCTGCGTTAGGTGTCGCTCTATTTGTAGATTGGAAGAAAGCTAGATGGCGTCCCGCTCTAATTCCACTCACTATTCTTTTCGCTTCAATGAATCTCGTATATGTGGCAGCAATGTCTTCTGAGACTGATGCTGGTAATGTTATATTTTTACAATATCTTGCACCTCTTTGGGTTTTGATCGCTAGTGTTATCTGGCTTAAAGAATCATTAGTTAAATCGAACATTTATGCTCTAATTTTCGCTACAGCTGGTGTTTTAGTAATAGCTTCAAGTGTTTTCAATACTCCTCAATTTTTCGGTTCAGTTTTAGCATTGATAGCCGGTATTACTTATGCAGGCGTTATTGTCTGTTTGAGATATCTAAAAGATGAGGATTCTTTTTGGCTAATCTTTCTCTGCTTTTTAGTAAGTTGGCTAGTCTTATTGCCTTACACAGAAACATTCGATCAACGTTTCGAAGGTAGTGCTTGGTATTGGGTATTTTTCATGGGTACCTTTCAGATGGCAGGAGCTTACTCCTGTTTTGCCTTAGGTGTTAAATTCATTACTGCTCAAGAAGGTTCTCTAATCGCATTATTGGAACCAATTTTAAATCCAATTTGGGTGTTATTGATATGGGGTGTCGCTATAGATGACAAAACGATAATAGGTGCTACTTTGATATCGGCTGGCTTAATCTTACGGTATCGAATCGAAGATGAAAAAATAGAGGTGAATCAATCTTGACAAATAGTTGCCCCAATATTGGAAAAAAACAGAAACAGATGCGTTTAATGATAGGTATGTTTCCTTTATTTTTCACCTTAATCATGATGTTTTGGATATCGATTGCTTCAGACAATAGATTGATGCGTTTTTTAATTTTCATTCCTTTAATGGCTACTACAATCCCTTATTTTCAAGTCAGAGCGAGTACATGTGTATTCAATTCGTTCGCAGGTATCAAGAATATGGATGATGGCAATAAAGTTGTAACAGATTCATCGGAATTAAAACAACAAAGGAAAATGGCAATCATAGTTTTAATCCAATCTATTGCTTTATCTTCTGTTTTAACTTTAGCTTATTATTATATTTGATTAAAGAGCATTAGAAAACTTAATTACATCGTTAGCTAACTCTTCAATTCGTTCTTCTATCTCTTTTTCAATTTTATCTTCTTTGAAAGACGTCTTCTCTGCATGGACATGCTTTGGAATGATTACTACTCTAAAATCCAACATCAATGAATTCGCTAAACTCATAACGGACATGTAACTACTTCTTCCTCCAGCCGCACTCATAAATCCAGCAATTTTTTCTTCCCACATTCTCCCGGTCAATTCTACAAAATTCTTAGCTGTCGAACTAACATTGAAGTTGTATACTGGGGTGGAAATTACAACACATTTCGCTTCTTCAACTTTCTTTCGTAACATTATTGTTGTTTCATGATCATAGCATTTATCGCCGTCACATATGGGGATATCATAATCTCTCAAATCCATTAATTCTGATTCAACATTTTTCTTCTTTAGTTGATTATGTAATTCTGTGGCCATTTTTCTACTATTACTACCTGGTCTCAAACTACAACTAATTATGAGATGTTTCAACTGTCGTAATTCCCATTTTTACACTCAAATTCACAGTTAACACCAGAGGAGGTGCATATCTCAGGATTTATGTCTCCATCATATTGAACTACATACATTCCGGTTGATATTTCAGAAATAAGTACGTAACCTCTAGGATCATATTGCAATCCCCAGTCGAACGGTATCATTCCACCCGTCCAATCAGAGGCGCTTTCATAATCTAATTTTTCATATGGATTTTCCATCCAGTCCGGTCCATGTGGTAAATAATATGCTAAAGTATCAGTTGTTCCTAAATTTTCAATTTCATAGAAGCCATTGAAACAATCACCAGTATCTCCATTTTCACAATATACCGTATCATCTCCATCACTGGCGTCAGAATCATAGTAATCCATATTCGCATCCTCTTTCCAGCCAATAGTTGATGCTACCGTTGTTGCATCTGTAATCCATGCCCCTGCATGATAGTGTGCAAAATAGATGTGACCATTACCGGTATCTCCATTATGTGGTGAATACATGTATCCTCCTTCTATTATGTGATTACCGGGTAATTTCCATTTGGATACTAGAAACGGTTTAGTTGGATCAGTTGTATCTACTAAGAAAATCCATCCTGTATGATTTGCATTACTTCCATATTCAGGTGCTACGGCCGTATAATGTCTACCATTCACTAGTTCATCGAAAGGAATAACATAGTGCACATTTCCATTTCCTTGTCCAGCGTCCAGCCATGTATCAACACTCATACCTCCATGCCCTCCTCCATCAGGCCCATACCATCCACTACCATCAGTCGAACAACCTAACCATCGACCTATCTCTGGTGGATTCCAGACCGGTACTACACCGTTATTAGGAGTTCCTGCAGGCATTGAGGGAGGGTTACTAACATCTACAATTCTTAGGCCTGCATCCCAATAAGCTCCATAGAATAGAATCTGTCCAGTAATCGGATGTTCTCTAACTACATTATCATGATTGAATACAGAGCCACCACAAGTTGTAGATAAGTCAGGAGTGTATTCACCCCATAAAGTCAATACTTCACCTCCTAACGCGTCAATTTTATGAATTTCAGTTCCCTTTACCGCTTCATTTTCTCCCTCAACATATGGGTCAGCTAGGAATCCGAAATAATCTCCATTATCATATTGGTAAATTTCTTGATTATGATATCCGGCGGGTGGATTTTGCCAACGTGCCGAAAATGCAGGTGCTGTTTTATCAGAAATATCGATCAAATCAATCGCATTCATTCCAGGATTAATATCGGATGGTCCAGGATCCAAAGGATTTCCATCGTCATCCAAATTTGTTAATTCATGATTAATCAATGCCCATTGTTGATCTTTACTAACTTTCACATCTATTATTCTAGCTACAGAAGACCAGTAAGTTCCAACCATCTGTATATTCGATAAATCAGATATATCTAAAATATGCATTGAATTATATCCTGCAATATATGCGTAACAACCTATGATACATTCGGGAAAATCACCCTCTATCGCTATCTCTCCCGTATCTCCAGGAGTAGAATATGGGCCTTCTGCATTTTTGAATTCAGGGGAACAAGGTCGGCCAACTAGTGGATCGAGGTCACCACTAGGGTCTGTTCTTTCTCCATCACAATTTAAGTTATGATAATCAATCAAAGTCATGTTCTCAGTCCATAACCAATGTGCCAAGAGTGCTGCATCATCACCTCCATGGCTATGGTTCGCATCTCCTGCCGGTCCAGCAGGATATACCGGGTCTATCCAATCTGTTATAGTTCCATTATTGTTATTATTTCCATTTTCACTATCATTTTGATACATCGTATATGATACTGCCGAGAGAACAAATAACAACGCAGTTATCATTGCTAATTTCTGTCTACGTTCATCACTTTCTATCATGGTTGCATCATCGCCATAATATGGGGGTAAAAAATATCTTGCTATCAGCAGTTCAATTTTTATTCTAAATCAAATGACTACTTATGAGTGAGGAACCACCTAAAGGCACGGAACCAACAATTCGGCAATTAATGATGCCAAAAGATACCAATGCACTGGGAACAATTTTCGGAGGTGTAATTTTATCACAAATCGATCAAGCTGCAGCTATAGCTGCCCATCGATATCATCACGGTAGAGTCGTCACTGTAGCTATGGATGAAATAGAGTTCAAAAAACCGGTTTTTGTGGGAGATGTGGTTTCATATTATGTCAAGATAACTAAAATTGGAAATTCTTCTGTAACTATGGACGTGTCTGTTTGGGCTCAAAGACAATTCGCAGAAGAGGACGATTACATTCCAGTAACAGAAGCGTCCGTTACGATGGTCGCGGTCGACGACAAATGTAAACCGATATCACTTTCTGAATCATAGAAAAGGTAACAGAAGCGTTAAGAGGGGTAAATTCCTGCTATTATCTGTGTTAACCGGCGAAAGACAACGCTTGCCCTCTTGGTTCAAAACTACATTACCGACAGGGGAAAAACTAGTCAGGTATAATCAAACAACTTCTTCTATTCGCGATAATGCTTTACACACTGTTTGTGAAGAAGCTAAATGTCCAAATGTTCACGATTGCTGGGGAAGGGGGACTGCAACTTTCATGGTTGCAGGACAACATTGTACCAGAGGATGTAGATTCTGTGCCGTTAGCACACTCAAAAAACCACCATTACCCGATTCAGAAGAACCTGAAAATTTAGCTCTTGCTGTAGAAAATATGGGACTTTCTCACGTCGTAATTACAGTTGTGAATAGGGATGATTTAGAAGATAGTGGCGCTTCACATTATCGTGCCTGTATCGATACAGTCCATCGTAGAAATCCTCTGTAGTGACTTGGCAGGAGATACTGAAGCATTATCCTTACTTCTGAATGATGCTCCTTTAGAGG
>MIZB01000119.1_pt1 | contig 92834 bp, 98 predicted proteins | sample 888171 | NCBI WGS metagenome assembly MIZB01 (sample SAMN05440186, study PRJNA335308) | marine metagenome | isolation source: marine water
CGATACTTCGCATTTGTTTTTGCATTTATTTTTCTAATGTCGCTTTACTTTATTTCATATAATAATATTGAAATACTTGATATGACTCTAAATCTTAAGATACCATTAATTTTGAATGGCGCATATTTCGCTACGTTAGGACTAGCTGGGCTATTGGTTGGATATCAAACTAGAAATCTCAAACAAACTCTATATGCTCCCTTAGTCCTATTTATTCAACATTTTGGATTTTCATTGGGTTTACTATATGGATTTATAACTAAGCCATAAGGCTAAAGCCTTTAGAAAGGGACTTTTTAGGAGATTGTGGATTTAGACTACGACAAACTGCTTGAAAGGGCGAGAGAAGGATTAGAAGATGTTATGCAAAATGCAGAAAGATTTAGTCCACCAGTCCCAGATATTATGCATGAAGGAAGTAAAAAAACCATAATACGTAATTTTTCAGAAATCGTAGATTCCCTCAGAAGAGATGAAACTCATTTATACAAATTTCTTCTCCAAGAATTAGGTACTGCTGGATCGGTAAATAATAGAAGACTAGTTTTACAGGGTAGAGTTCCTGAAAAGAAAATCAAAGAAAGAATAAAATCATATATTGAAACATTTGTAGTATGCCAAGAATGTAATCGACCAGATACTTCATTTTTACGGACCGGGCGCACTTTGAATTTACATTGTGAAGCTTGTGGTGCAAAACGCCCTATTAGGACTAATTTAATTACTTGAAATCCAAACGCATATTCTTTATACACGTACAATCTAGATAATTAATGCAAAAAACACTGAGTTGGACAATCGCTTTCACTTTTGTCTTTATGTGTTTTAGTGGTTGCTTAGGAGATAGCGAAGATGATGTTCCAAACAGAGCGCCTGAAGCACGCATTCTAAAACCCGGGCAAGGTAATAATTTTGAAGTAGGTGAATTTTTTACAATTGATGGTTCTCTCTCTTCGGATCCTGATGATGATGAACTCCAATATATGTGGACATTATCTGGACTAGGTAGTCCAATCGACTTGAGTAACCAAATGTCTGATTCAGTAATGGTGGATATGCCCGGAGACGATTTGGTTTTGACATTAATGGTAATGGATTCAGGAGGATTGACAAGTCAAGACATTGTTGTAATAAATATTGAACCTGGAAATAGACCACCAGTAGCATCGATAATTACTCCTTCTAACGGAGGCTCATATTCCAAAGGAAAAGAAGTTACCTTTAATGGAATGTCAAGTAGTGATGCAGACAATGATCCTTTGACATATGTTTGGGAATTAGGAGAAGCCGGAGAGCCAACATATAAGGCATCTACCGAAGGTAAATTTTCATTGGATTTAGGTGAAGGGGGCTGGAGTGTAACCTTAACTGTAACTGACCCTGACGGAGAATCTAATTTTATTAAACATTCTTTTTCTGTTACTGATTTACCACCTGTAGCAAGTATTAAATTAGATAAAACTTCAGTTTTCACTGATGAAATTATTCAATTCTCCGGAGAAGATTCATACGATCCAGAGGGTAAAGCCTTAGATTTTCTTTGGGATTTTGGAGATAATAAAACTTCTTCATTAAAGTCACCCCAACACAGCTGGGATGATGCTGGAATGTACCAAGTTACTTTGACAGTAATCGCTGAAGATCAAGAAGGTTCTGAGACAAAGAATATTGAAATTAAGTCCCTAGGGCCTGTTGCCGAATTTGAATTCGAAGATGAAAGTGGTAGTAAGGTTGAAAAAACTAGATCTAACTCAAATATTACACTTGATGGGAGTGACTCTAGTGGACCAGATGGTGAAATTAAAGAATACAAATGGAACTTTGGTGATGGAATGGAAAGAACTACAAATGAATCCTCTACTGAATATTCATGGTCTGCAGGCGGTTACTATAATGTAACATTGACGGTTACTGATGAAAATGATGAAACTGGTGAAATAGTGAAAATTTTACAAGTAGTTCCAGAAGACTATTCTGATGAAGGACAGGATGGGTCTTTAGTAGCTCAAGATGGAGGACAAAATTACAATTTTAATGTAGAAATTTTCGTATCTTCAATGGAAGTTGAGTTTACTGAAATCAGTTGTATTGGTGTTGGTGGAGCTCTTGACTATACTCTTACTATTACTGATTCTGACGGAGATGAAGTTGGAAGTAGTAATGGCAATATTGCGTGTGGTGGTGATGCAGCTAGCTGGAATTTAGCTATTAACTCTGAAGATAATCCTATTGAATTAGGAGATTACCAAGCAAATATAGCATTTACTAATTCAGGAACGCCAGTTCAAGCAAGTTGGAACTATAGATTTGCAGTAATCTATGAATTCTAGATTTCGATAGAAAAAGAAATACTATTATCCTTCTTTTTTAATAAGTCTCTAAGTTTCACTATTTTAGGATTTAAACTTTCTAATTTTTTAGCCATTCCCTCAACGTGTCCTTCGCCAACCACGGCTACTATTTTATCTATCTCTTTTTTTCTGAAAAGTTTAATGAGATTAATTGACATGTAAGTATCTCTTCTATCTATCAATTGATTTTTAATTGAAGGATAACGTTCCGAGAATTCTTTTAATTCATTAGAAAAGTCTCCTGTTTGAATACTTTTACTTAAACTGAAATCTCCGCCTCCAACCAGAGAGAGAAAACCATCTCCAATTATCTTCCAAAATTCCTGCCAAGGCATGTTTTTCCAAGCTCCTTGTAATGTTGGAAGTATCGGTTTGTCAATCAAAGCTAGGTTGGCTCCAATCAAACTAGCTACCTTGCCTGCTACTAGCATCTCAGCCCCTGGAGAACTACCAAAGCTTTCTCCTAAATATTGCTGAAAACGAGATAAAATTCTAACATAAAAAGGCCCTCCAGTTGGTTTGAGATTTGATCTAAGGGCATGCCATCTTTGCCGGTCTAACTCAATAGCAACTAAATTAGGATTGAATTCTCTTATATAGGATTCAATGGGCAATGATAAATCAATTACATGGGCAGTACCAATAATCATGAGCTCAGGCATTGTCTAAGGAAATACAGGCATCTAAAAGAGTTAACTTAATTAAATGACTTTATCATCTCTAAATAATGTTCAGTTCGAAAAAAGATGATTCTGATTCTCCTGCTAAATGTCCAAACTGTAGTAAAGAGATAGGCATAGACAATAATACCTATCGTTTTCAAGTTGTAGATTTTACAGCTGAATCAAGTGGTAATCAAAGATCTGCTGGAAGAGTTATTGCAGTCTCATGTTCGAATTGCAGAAAAGTCATGGGCTTTGTTAACCAATAGAATATAAATCTAAAAATATTATAAAAAAGAAAAATGTAGCAACGGCCTCCAATGTTGCTAAAATTATAGATCCCTTGGCTACAGTATGGTAACTAGGTTGTGAGTGAATAGGTAGGTAAATATAATGAACTATTATTTCCAATATTAATAGCCATCCAGTCCATACCAATAGCTTATAATTCCATGGAAATATTTCATAGATACCTGAATAAATTAGTGTAGATACGCCTAAAATAGTAAAAGTCCAAGAAAGTTTCATAGTATTTGATGCACCAAATTTTGTAGCAAATGTTTGTATTCCAAATCTCCTATCAAAACTCACATCCACTGCCATTGTAGGACAATAAAGAGCCATAAGATAACAAAATGTGGCAAAAAGATATAATCTAGGAAATTCTAAAATTGGCTCATTGATAGACCAAGCTGAAAGTGGAATGAGAAAGCCTAAACTAATACCATTACTTAACAAATCTAGTCCTGGCCTTGTCTTAAAACGAAATGGTGGAGCATTGTAGACAAATGAAATAATTGTTAATCCTATAATACATAATAAGAAATCACTATTGAAACGAAATGATAACAATAAACACGTGATTTGAAAAAACCAAAACAAAAGCCAAGCTTGTTTCAGAGTTATTGTATCTCTAACTAATAAACTAAATTCTTTTCGAGGATTCTGTTTATCAAGTTCTAAGTCATAAATATGATTTAGAATAAAAGTAGATGATGTTAAAAATGCGATGATTACAAATCCATAAAAAAGATCAAACCCAAATAATTCTTTAGCTCCAACAACATACCCTATGAAAAAAGGTGTAAAACCAACCATCCAAAATTCAAAACCAAAAAATCTTAACCAAGTTAATTGAGGAAATAATTTATTTGAAATTAATCTTGAAAAAATCTGGTTCGACATTTTTTAACCGTACTCCTCTTCCGTTATGAGCCCAACCTTAATAGCTTTAGCCGGGATGATAAAACATGAGTAATGATTTTGATTATGCGCATAATAACAAGAACGTTATTTGGATGTCACAAAATACAAACCATTTGCCAACACATACGGCAGTACAAGAAGCAATACGCAAATCTGCCAGTGAAAGAGAATATACCAAATATCCTCTAGCCTCTGGTTTACCTGAACTAAGAAATCTAATATTATCCGATTTAAATCTACCTAATCAAGATTTACACATTACTAATGGAGGAACTGAAGCACTTTATTGTCTAATGAGACATATTCAACCTAAAGGGAGTGAAATGATTACATCAGATCCTTCTTACTTTGTAGTACATAAATTTGCTAAACTTGGAGGAGCTAAGTGTACAGATACTCCGATTTACAATAAAAATTATAGATTTGAAATTGAAGATATTAAAGAAGCCATTAATTCAAAAAGTAAATCAATATTTTTGATAGACCCGATCAATCCATTGGGAAGTACGTATCCTAAAGAAGAGAAGAAGGCAATATGTGATGTCGCCGAGGATCATAATCTATGGCTAATTGATGATATAACTTATCGAGATTTTGCACCAAACCACACTTTAGCTGCAGATTTATTGCCTGAAAAAACTATTACTGCATACTCAGTTTCAAAAAACTGTGGACTTGCAGGAATGCGTGTTGGCTCACTAGTAGGGCCAAAGGAATTCATCAGCAAGATAAGAGGAACTATGGTATCGGATCTAGGAATTAATGTAATAGGTCAAAGAGCCTCGATTGCGGCCTTAGAAACTAAATCTGAATGGTTGCCTGGTTTAGTAAAAACAGCATTAAAGAATCAAGCAATAATCAAAAGTGCAGTCGATAAAATAGATGGTGTAACATTACCAGTTTATCCTTCTGCAGCTAGTATGATGGTTATTGACATATCAGAACATAATGCAAATCCACAGGACGTACAAGATAAGTTACTATATGAAAATGATATCTTCGTTAGAGCTGGAAACTATGTTTCAACAAGATTTGGTGAAAATTTCATTAGAGTCTCTTTTTCAATACCAACTCCTGAAGTAGAAAAGTTTGCTGAAATATTTCCTAAAGTTATGGAAGAACTAAGCTAAATATCTAAATTAGCAACTGCAGTTGCATTAGCCTCAATGAACTCTCGACGTTTTTGTACATCGTCGCCCATTAATTCTTCAAATGCTTTATCTGCTAATTCTGCATCTTCAATCGTTATCTGAAGAAGTGTACGTTTATTAGGATCCATTGTTGTTTCCCATAATTGGCTTGCATTCATTTCACCTAAACCTTTGTACCTAGAAATTGAATAACCAGATCCATACGCCTCTAATACTTTTTGAAGTTGAACATCATCATAAGCATATTCTAACTTTTTACCTTTAGTTACTTTGTACAATGGAGGCTGAGCGACATAAACAAAACCTGCATCAATTAAGCCTTTCATATGACGATATAAAAATGTTAGAAGAAGCGTTCGAATATGTGCACCATCTACATCTGCATCTGTCATTATTATTAATTTATGATAACGCGCCTTTTCAATCTCAAACGTTTCTTCTTCTTCGACCCCAGTTATGCTGCAACCCATTGCCGTGATTAGAGCCATAACCTCAGTATTTGCTAAAATTTTGTCTATTCGTGATTTTTCAACGTTCAATATTTTACCACGCAGAGGCAATATTGCCTGAGTTGCTCGATCTCTTCCTTGTTTAGCAGTTCCTCCGGCAGAATCCCCTTCCACTATAAAAATTTCAGATACAACCGGATCTTTACTTTGGCAATCTGCCAGTTTACCTGGTAAACCTCCACCTTCCAAGATGCCTTTTCTTCTTGTTAAATCTCGAGCCTTCTTAGCTGCCTCTCTTGCTTGAAAAGCTTGAAGACACTTTGATATTATCAATTGGCTATCAGAAGGATTTTCAGCAAAATAATTTGATAATGATTCAGTCATTATCGTATCTACGATACCTTTGACTTCGGAATTTCCTAACTTTGTTTTTGTCTGACCTTCAAACTGAGGATCGGGAACTTTAATTGAGAGAATAGCAGTAAGACCTTCACGGACATCATTACCCTCTAAAGCAGGATCTTTTTCTTTGAGTTGCTTTCTCTTTCTTGCCACATTGTTAATTGTACGTGTTAAAGCCGTTTTTAAACCAGACAAATGAGTGCCGCCTTCACGAGTCGCAATATTATTTGTAAATGTATGGATATTTTCTCTAAATGCTGTCGTCCATTGAAGAGCTGCTTCCACTTGAACTTGATCTTTTTCGCCAGTCACAAACATTGCTTTAGACATCAGAGTTGTCTTTGTTTCATTAAGATAAGCTACATACTCAGCAATACCGCCTTCATACTTGAAAACCTCTGATTTTCCCTTATCATCTGATAAACTAATGCTAATTCCAGCATTAAGATAGGCCAACTCACGCAACCTATATCTTAAAATGGAATAATCAAAAACTGTTGTTTCAAAAATAGTTTCATCTGGAAGAAAAGTAACTTTTGTTCCATGCGAGTCACTATCTCCTACTCTTTCCAATTTAGTATCTAAAATTCCTTTTTTATATGACTGAGTATAACTTCCTCCATCTCTTTGAATTTCAACTGTAGCCCATGTTGACAGAGCATTAACTACTGAAACCCCGACACCGTGAAGACCTCCTGAAACTTTGTAAGTATCACTATCAAATTTACCACCTGCATGAAGCTTAGTCATTACTATCTCTACAGCAGGTACTTTGTAGACTGGATGATCATCAATAGGAATGCCTCTTCCATTGTCTTTAACTGAACAAGACCCATCTGAGTTAAGGAAAACTTCAATAGAATCACAATGACCATTCATTGCTTCATCTACTGAATTATCCACTACCTCGTAAACTAAATGATGAAGACCCGGTTCACCAGTAGAACCAATATACATGGCCGGCCTTTTTCTAACTGCTTCTAAGCCTTCTAAAACTTGTATTTGGTCTGCCTTATAATCCTGAGATTTTTGCGCCATAATGATATCTTAGATACAATTGGAAAGGGGGTTTTAAGTGTGCCCCATAAAATGTTTTTTTATCGTCTATTAAATCGAACTAAAATTATAAAGTTTTCCGCCCAGGCCTCCAACCTGCCGGACATACTTGACCAGACTGTAAAGCTTGTAATGTTCGAACTATTTCATCTATACTTCTACCAATATATGGAGGATTGATTGATAATGAACGCAAATTACCTTCATCATCTATAATGAAGGTACCACGTAAAGCCAATCCTGCATCATTTTCAAGAACACCATACGAACTAGAAATTTTTAAGGAAGGATCTGCTAAAAGTGAATAAGACAATTTATCGATGCCTCCTTTAGTACGAGGTTTTTCCATCCAGGCTTTATGACTATTACGAGAATCCGTAGAGCAGCCTATCAAAACGGCATTGGCCTTTTCAAAATCTTTGAAACGACGATTAAAAGAATGTATTTCGGTAGGACACAGACTAGAGAAGTCTCGAGGGTAAAAGAAAAGAACTGTCCACTGTTTGTCTGAAATTATTTTTACAAGTGATATTTTATCGTATACTATCTGTTTTTTACGAGAATCGTATTTGACAATATCTCCTTCAAACAATGGAGCTGGTTTACCTATTTTTAAAATTGACGAGGACAAAATTAATTACCATTACCTTATTTTAGACAAAAGGTATATAGTTTTGCTCATTTAAGGATACATACCTAGTCTAAAAATAGCTAATTATATTGTAAATTAATCAAAAAACGACTTTACAGCTTCTATTACAGTAAAAACGTCTTTATCTGTTAATGCGGGATGCACTGGTAAGCTTAAGGCTTTATTGGTAAGTTCTTGCGCTCTTGGACAATCTGCAGTATATTGAGACATGGGCTCATAATTAAATAATAATTTAGGATAATAAGTACCTGAACCAACCTCTTTATCTTGCAAATGCTTTCTCAATTTATCTCTATTATCGCTCAATATAGTATATTGGTGAAATACATGGCCTCTTCTGTTCTTAGGAACTTGAACATATGGAGATAAATGCTCATTATAAATCATGGCCACCTCACGACGACGGTTATTGAAACCGGATAAACGCTTTAATTGTACTCTACCTATTGCTGCTGAAATATCAGTCATTCTGTAATTATAACCAAATTCTGTATGTTGGTACTGGGCACTCATACCATGGGCTCTTAAAATTCTACAGCGATCGGCTAATTCTTTGCTATTGGTAGTAATCATACCTCCTTCAGACGTAGTCATATTTTTAGTTGGGTAAAAACTAAACCAACCTGCATCTCCAAAGCTTCCAGCTTTACCTCCCCATTCCTCTGCGCAATGAGCTTGTGCAGAATCTTCAATTAAAACTAAATTATTATCTTTAGCTATTTTGGATATTTTAGGAATATCTGCTAATTCGCCATATAAGTGAACTGGATGTATTGCCTTAGTTTTTTCAGTAATTGCTGACTCTATACTCTCAGGATCCAAACAAAAACCACCTTTTTCCACATCAATAAAAATAGGTTTAGCTCCAACCATCATAACTACTGAAGCTGTAGCAAAGAATGTGAAGGGAGTAGTGATTACTTCATCACCAGGGCCTATCTTATTGGCAATCATAACCAAGTGACCGGCTGTAGTTCCATTACTGGTCGCAACGGCATATTTTACACCGCACATTTCTGCAAATTCTTCTTCGAATTTAGCCACCTCGGGCCCTTGTGCAATAATTCCTGATTTTAGAACCTTATCCACTGCCGCACGTTCTTCAGCCCCTATCAAAGGATTAGCTATTGATATCATTATTTAGTCCGATTGGAAAGGTATTAAAAACAGTGCCTGAATGTTAAATTATGTTTGCAGATACAAACTGGAAAGCTGTCAGCGCAGAATTAATGGGAACTTTCTTTTTAGTTTTTTTTGGATATGTTAGTTTTATAAATTTAAAGAATAATAATATGTTATTCGAAGGGGCATTAACTTTAGGCCTTACTTTACTAGTACTTGTACACACTCTTGGACCTGTTTCTGGATGTCATTTAAACCCAATAATTACTCTTCCAATTTGGTTATCAGGTAAAATGAGCTTAGATGACTCTATAGCCTATATTATTGCCCAAATTACGGGAGCATCTCTAGGATTCATATTATTCAAAGCACTCAATCCTGGAACTAGTGATTCTATCTTTGAAGACGATTTAGCTCTAATGATGGCTGCCGTGATTGGCACAGCATTCTTTGTATATTCGCTATTAACGTCTCAAGACCCAATGTCTATTGGAGCTACTGTATTCGTTGTTTCAATGACTGCTTTTTACGAAGTTAATCCAGGTGTAAATTTAGGAGAAGTAATTGGAGATGGAAATGATTTAGTAATATTTGGAATTATTGGATCCTTTATTGGATGTTTTATAGGTTGGGCAATTAAAGAGAATATAATTGACCAATAACCTAGCTACAAAAGTTGAGTTACTTCTTCAACTGAGCGAAGTTCTTGAAAATAAATTTGCTCAATCGAATCATACATCTCTTCATCATCTTTAATCAAAGCCAATACTTCCTCATACCCTTCTGCTGCTTTCTGCTCTGTTCTAAGCGATTCAGTTAACATAATCTTGTAATCTGTAGTGTGGACTATCTCTGTAGAATCTCTATCAGTTACTGCAACGCCCCCTAACTTAACGATAGCGGCTCTGACTGCCTCTGCATGTGTATGGGATTCACTTGCTTCTTCATCAAAAAAAGGCTTGAGATGAAGTCTGTTGATGCCTCTAATATAGGCTGAATAGTGCGAATAAAGTGCTGCTGCACGCAATTCCCACCCAAGACCGCCATTGAGTTTCTCAATTAATTCTGAGTTTGACATAACTAAGGATTATTAGTTAGGTTAAAAAAACTTAACTTTCAACGAGGTTGAACCGATAAAGTAGCTGTTTTAGTCATAACGATTTTTTGTTTTTCTTCAAACGACATGTTGTCAACAATGGACTTGTCTAGATTAAGAGTTGAATAATCAAATGAATTCTCTGAAATAATTGAATCATCAATTTCTATCATATCTAAGAAGTCTAAAGGAGGCTTACCAAAAGAAACCCAAGCGACTGACTTGGTATCTTTATCTATACCGCCTATTTTAATTGCCTTGGATATTTGTCTCTGAGACGTTAAATATAGTAAAACTTCAGTCGATCTGTCCTTGGACAAATTATAATTTCCATTATGGGCATTGTCTGCAAGAAAGGCAGCTTGTTTAAGATGGAAATAACCACAAACACATTCTGGATTTATTATTCCAAAATTCGAATTGATAAGTGATTTAAGTTTATCAATGTCTTGGATGCGTAATTTACCACTACCTACTACTATTTCCACAAAACTCAATCGACAGAGCAGATTATATAATAGGTAGCGTGGTCATTAACGTAGGAGTAATCAATATGGATCTTGAAAATGAAGAAAAATTTGCTCAAATAGAAAGCAGCCTAAGTCTAGAACAACAAAGATTAGAAAAACTTTGGGACGCATATGAACAACAAGAAAAAGATTTGAATGCCGCATTAGATCGTATTAATTTTCTAGAAGCTGACATAGAAACTAAACAAACTATGATTACTTCTTTACAAGAATTATTAATGGAAAGAGATACTAAACTTCGTGATATGGAAATTGAAAGACAACGACAGGGAAAAGTTGAAGCTGAATATGAACCGAGAATTAAAGTAATGGAAGATACTATGAACGATCAAACCGAAAAATATGATCGACTTCTTTCAATAACTCAAGAAATGGAAGATGAACTAGACCTTGCCAGAAAATCATTACACGCAAGAGACAGCTGGTTCAATCTAAATGTTAGTAGTTTAGAATCAATATCTGAAGTAATCAAAGAATGGCGTAGCATTCAAGCTGGAAAATTTCCCGCAGTTGGTAAAACTAGCGGACCTGGTGGTGGAAAACCAGAATTTGTTGAAGCTGTTTCAAAAATCAAAGGCTTAGGAACTATCAAAGCAGAAAATCTCTATGATTCTGGCTTCCATACTGTTGATGATTTAAAAGCTGCAAGTTTAGATGACGTCTCAAGTGTTATCGGATTTACAAAACTAAGTGCTAGCAAAGTAGTAGCTGGGGCCAAAAACCTTTAAATTAGTAAATAATTTAATAATATATTTTCATTTCGGACTTCCGGATGGAAAGAAATGCCAAATACATCCTTACTATTGTGCTTAACAATCTGAGGCGTTGTATCGGTTTTTGCCAATACAGTAAAATTTTCTAAATCTTTAACTGAGTAATTATGTATATTATACGCTTGAAAGCTTTTTTCACAAAGTGGATTTTTATTCAATACTTCAACTTCGAACATACCTATCTCTCTATTTCCAACTATTTTGCTACCAAATATAGAACATACTATGTGCATTCCTGAACAAATACCAAGAATCGAACCTTCAAAATCATAAAAAAGTTTCCTGAAATTATCGAAATTTTTAATATAGGATGTATCTTTCAAAGAAGTTCCACAGATAATAATTTTATCAAACTGTGAGATGTTATCACTTGTACATTGAGTATAATGTAATGTTTCGTGATTATCTCCTATAATTCGAGAGATTGGATTAGTAAATTCTCTTTCACTTAATTTATTATCACAAGTCGATACTAAAAGAATACTCATTGTAAAAAAGCCTCTTGGATTTCTAAACGCCCCGAAAAATTTGAATAATATTTTTGAGATTTAGTAACAGAGATGGATTTAGTAAATAAGGGTGCATTAATTACGAAAGATTCAATTTCTCCTCCTTCTCCTGCCGGATTTATCCTGTGACTTGATTCTAAAGTCAACAAATTATCGATACAGTTTGAATCAATAGGGCGTCCTAACCAAGAAGCATCAAATGGCTCTGCGGCAACTCCAGTTATAATTGATTCTATATTATTAGAAATTAATTCCTGAAGAAGAACATTTTGTGGCATTTGCCATAATGGGTTGAAACACCATAAATTCAATTCATTACAAATTTTTTGAATTCTTGTAGATTGATAAACTGATGCAAGCGCCCCTGTAACAATTCCCTCTATTGAATGTTTAGAAACTGCAGATTCAATAATACTTTTCAAATCTCCTAATTCTTCTTCTTTGATGCCACTTGTTTCTTTAGTAAGGTGATTAAGTCCCAATGCTTCAGCTTGAAGTTTTGTCCACTCTATTGCAGGAGTATGAAACATCCAACTATCCTCTTTTTTAGATTCCAATGTTAAAAGACAACTAATTTCGTTTTCTTCTGAAGCATACTGGAGAGCCAGATACGAATCTTTACCACCTGAGAATAAAATTCCTAATTTCATCTATATTTCCTTTTAGCAATCAAATAAACTTCACTAGATTGTTTTCTAGAAGCTTCAGGAGAAAGTGTTCGTACTGAACCAAACTCAGCTTTGACTGCTTTACGGAATTCTTGGAAATCGGAACCTTCGAATACTTTGACTACGAAAGATTGGGCATTTCTTTCTGCGGCAATTTCGAGAGCTAAAGAAGATAACTCAACAGAACGTGCTTGATCTATTGAGTAAGTACCAGATAAATTAGGACTCATATCGGATATTACAACATCAGCTTTAGGAATTAACTTTTGTAATTCTTCTCTAATATCCTTATCTCGAAGATCTCCTTGAATGAATGTAGCCCCTTTAAGAGGTAAAATATGCTGAAGATCAACTCCAACAAGTTTACCTTCTTCTTCCATGAATTCTAAAGCCACTTGTGACCACCCACCAGGTGCAGCACCCAAATCTAAAACGATACTACCTTTCTTGAAAATCTTACTTCGCTTTTGAATATCCATTAATTTGTATGCCGAACGCGCTCGGTATCCTTCTCTTCTAGCTTTTCTTTGAAAGGCATCCGTACGGCCTTGCCGACCTTGACCTGGCATTTATCCTCCAGCCTTTTTGAGAGCCCACTCTGCAGCTTGACAAATATTCCGTTCAGCTCCTGTTTTAGTTCGATTGCGTATTATTTCTAAATGTGGTTTAACTAAAGCTGGTTTGTTAGATCCAATATAACCTAATGCCTTAACAACTTCAACATGAATATACCAATCATCATTTTTGAGTGCTTTGGCTAACTTAGGAACGGCATGATAAACTACCATTGCATTTTTACTCCCTATTCTACCAATTGCTTTTGAAGAAGCTTTTCGAAGTTCAGAAGATTTACTCTCAATACCCTTGATTAAACCTGGAACTGCTGGTTTCATTGCTTCTGGATTTGAAAGTCCAAGAATTCCAATACAATCTGCAGCTCTTTCCTTCAAACGTTCTCCTGAATTAAATGCCTTAATTACTTCTGGAGCCAAAGCCACTGAAGGGCCTGGATGTTTCTTAGCAAAATTTGTCAAGATTACTATTGAATGGTAAACAACTCTCCAGTCATCATCACTCAATGCCTTCTTTAATTGTGGTAATGCGGCCTTAGGTACTGTATTTAAAATTTTTATCAATGATTCTTGTGTTTGATATCTAACATCTTTATCTTCATCGCTTAATATTTCAAATAAATCGGATATAGTATCGCTCTCTTTAGCATTAGACTTAAGTGAAAAACGAGTCCAAATTTCTACTACTTTACTACGCACACTTGGATGAGGACTATCGAATGTTCGTTGCAGGGCTTCAAAAATTTCTTTGTCTTTGGATGGGCTATGCTTACGCAATTCCATTAAACCGTCAATAATGGCTTCTTGAGTAGTCCCTGGTTGCTTTGGAAGAACTCTTGTAAAAGAATTAATGATGGGATTTAACCATTTTTCATCAATTTGAGCTTGGATTACGAGAGCTTTAACGGCAGCAGTTCTTGCTATTTCTGAACCACTCTCCATTTCTACTAAATTTTTTTCTATCTTTTTGTCTGGTGAATTACCACTTATATCTTCAGTCCACTGGCTTACACTTTCCTTGAGATTCTGGAATCTGTCTCTTAAACCCACATAAACCCATAGGGGATGTATAGTAATAAACCTCCGCTTGAATGAAGGAATATGCCTACGGCGGAAAAGTTTATTCAAGACAACGGAGCTGAAGTTCACGATAAAGTTAGAATAGAAACGGAGACCCTAACTTATGAGGGGTTGATTCTACCTAAACATAAATTTTCTGGTGAACATATAATCATGATTAAACTCGATAATGGATATAACATTGGAGTGTCTATGGAAGGTGCAAAAATGACTATATTATCTAAAGCAAAACAAACTGATTATTCTCCAGTTAGAAAAATTAATAACGAGAATTTAGGAAATATAACTATTTTAGGTACGGGAGGAACTATTGCCTCATTTGTAGACTATAAAACTGGAGCTGTTAGTCCAGCTATTACTGCCGAGCAATTGGTTAACTCCGTAAAATCTTTAGATGAGATTGCTAACATAAATGCCATACCCTTATTTTCTTTAGCTTCTGAAGATATGAATCCATCACATTGGGAAGATATTGCAAAAAAGGTAAAGGAAATTCATGATAGTAAAAAACATGGAATAGTCATAGCACATGGTACCGATACTATGGCTTATTCCGCAGCTGCATTATCATTTCAATTGCCTGAAATTGCACATCCTATAGTTTTTACAGGATCTCAAAGAAGTCCAGACAGGCCTTCTAGTGATGCTCATTTAAATTTGGCAGGAGCTGCAAAAACTGCAATGAGCGATATAGGAGAAGTTTGCATAGCTATGCATGAAACTACTAACGATAAAACTGTAGCAATCTGGAGGGGAAATCGAACAAGGAAAAGCCATACATCTAAAAGAGATGCTTTTACTTCTCCAAACGAATTGCCATTGGGTATTGTCAGTAAGAATATAGAGTGGAAACAAAAATATAAACCAACTAGTAAAGAAACAATTTTGGAAGCTGGTTTTGATAATAATATTGGAATGGTGTGGTCACATCCTGGTCTTAATGAAGAAGATTGGCAAAAAATGACGTCTGGTAAAAATGGAATTGTAATCGCTGGAACTGGATTAGGTCACATAAAATCTGAACTATTAGATATTGTTGGTAAAACTGCAAAAGATATTCCAGTCGCTATGACTAGTCAATGCCTTTCTGGAACTACAAACTTGAATGTTTATAGAAATGGTAGAGAACTAAGTGAAAAAGGAGTCATAGAAGCTTATGATATTCTTCCTGAAACTGCACTTGTAAAAATGATGTGGTTGTCCAAACATAGACCAAATAGAATACGCGAACTGATGGGTGAGAATTTAGTAGGTGAAATTTCTAATTCAAGAAAAATGAAGTGAGGAAATCTCTTTAGACTGCACTTCTAATAATGAAACATGATTAATCCACAATTTGAAAAATTAGCAAATTTACTAATCACACATTCTTGTTCATTAAAAGAAGGCGAAAAAGTATTGATTGAAGCTTTTGATATACCTCAGGAAATGGTAATTGCAACTATAAGAGCCGCAAGAAAAGCGGGTGGTTTACCATTTGTAACTTGGAAAAATAATTTAATTTTAAAAGAATTGATTAATGAAACAAGTGAAGATCATATGAGTTTGATCGGCTCTGTAGAAAAATATCGAATGGAGCAAATGGACGCATATATTGGACTTAGAGGAAGTCTGAATATCTCTGAGATGTCTGATGTGGCTTCCGATAAAATGGCGATATATCAATCTGAATTATTACAAAAGGTACACTTTCAAGAGAGAGTGGCAAATACAAAGTGGGTTGTATTGAGATGGCCTACTTCATCTATGGCTCAACAAGCAAATATGTCAACAGAGGCCTTTGAAAAATTTTACTTTGATGTCTGCTGCCTAGATTATAAGAAAATGGATGAGGCTATGAAGCCTTTAGAAAAATTAATGACAGATACCGAGAAAGTTCACATTAAAGGACCAGGTACTGATTTGAAATTCTCAATCAAAGGAATTCCTGCAATTAGGTGTGCTGGTGAGCGAAATATACCTGATGGAGAATGTTTTACTGCACCAGTAAAGGATTCTGTAGAAGGTCACATTCAATTTAATGCAGAAACACTGTACCATGGAACAGTCTTCAATAATATTCGATTAGAATTTGAAAAAGGTAAAGTTGTAAAAGCTACTGGAAGTGATAATGAAAAGATAAATGCAATTTTGGATTCAGACGAGGGTGCAAGATATATTGGAGAATTTGCTATAGCATTTAACCCATACATAACTGAACCTATGAAAGATATTTTATTTGATGAAAAAATAGCTGGAAGTTTCCATTTCACTCCAGGTAATGCTTATGATATTGCAGACAATGGTAACCGATCAGATGTACATTGGGATATGGTACTAATTCAGAGGCCAGACTATGGTGGTGGAGAAATTTGGTTTGATGATATATTAATTAGAAAAGATGGTGAATTTATTTTACCTGAATTAAAAGGACTTAACCAAAAAAACTTGACATAAATGGTGAATGAGGCAAAAATAAATGCAATTGCCAGTGCTGAAGAGGCTGGGCTCTATTATTCTAATAACACTGAACCGGGATATACTCGGCAAACAAAAGGAGAAGAGGAACTATTTTTGGACATTGAAGGTAAACCTCTCAAAGCTAAAAGAGAATTAAAAAGGGCCGATGAATTACGTATTCCACCAGCTTGGACTGATGTTTGGATTTGCGATAAAAATAATGGGCATCTTCAAGCTACAGGCATTGATGCTAAGAAGAGAACTCAATATATTTATCATCCTATTTGGACGCAGTTAAGAAGTGAAGCTAAATTTGACAAAATGGTCTCCTTTGGAAGAACTTTACCTAAAATTCGCGACCAATATTTTGAAGATTTAGCCGAAGAAGGAAATGAAAAACAAAATAGTTTGCCTTACAAGAGAGTCATGGCTCTTATTGTAAGATTATTAGATACTACATTTATCCGTATTGGAAATGAGACCTCTAGAGATGATAGTGAAAAAGCCACATATGGACTATCTACAATGCAAGATGAACACATGGATTTTGAACCCACAGATATAACTGATGAAGCTGATAAATGGTATGATTCACAAGTAGGTGGAAAATTCACTTTTGTTGGTAAAAGTAGTAAAAAACATGAAATAGAAATAAATGATGAAGAAATACCTGATTTACCTGCTTTGATAATGATGTGTAAGGATGCTAAACAAGGAAAAGGTGGCGACTTATTTTTGTATTTTGACGAGGAAGGGAACGAAAACGATGTAAAAGCATACCATGTTAATGAATACATTCAAGATATCTCTGGAGAAAAATTTACAGCAAAAGATTTTAGAACATGGGGAGGGACTAAAATTGCGGCAAAAACGCTCTGTACTTTTAAGAAAAAAGACAACAAAAAAGAGCGTAAAAAAAATAGTACAAAGATGGTAAAAGAAGTCGCTGGTCGTTTAGGAAATACACCGGCCGTGTGTAGAGGCTCTTATATCCATCCTAAATTTATTAACGATTACATGAAAGGCTCTTTCTTTAGAATTTGGAAGGAAACCTTGGGTGAAGACATGTATCCACTAACTAAAAATGAAAGTCACGTTATAAGATATCTAGAAAATAGTTAAGCTTAAACACCCTTTATTCTATGTTCTACTAATGGCACTAGATGATTTAGATTCAAATGATAAAAAAGTTTATGAATATTTGAAGCTATATGATTTTGTTGTAAATCCATGGTCTACTAAGAAAGCAGCTAAAGCATTGAAAATGAAAGAAGATGAAATTTATAATTCTTTATCAAATTTAGCCGAGTATATGAAGAATAATATACACATACACTACAAAGATGGATCTATTCGTATTGGTGCTAACTAACTACTTAATGTAAATAGTTGCCAATCACCTTTGCCATCTAAATATCCTAACCTTACTCCGCAGTCTATCCAACCATGTGCATAATTTATAGCTGCAAAAGCATCATCACCACGACCTTCAGACAAAAAATGTTGGGCATCTGAATAATATGCCTTAACCATACCCAAAATATCTTCTGCCTTAGTATGGCTATTACTTCCGGGATCTCCAATAATGGTAGCTTTCGTCAAAGCTTTAGCAGTCAAACCCAAATATTTGTCTATTCTTTCGCTAGTTACTACGAATTCGGTCATAATGGGTGAAAGCTTGAGGTCTTAATCTTTATCGACCGAAAATTATTAAGTGTTAGGCAATAATAGGTAAACGTGTACCAAAAAGGAATTGCCTTAATTTGCGCATTAATGTTTCTGTCAATGGCATTATTTATTCTACCTAATGTAGTAGCTGAATCAGGTCTAACTGGAAATATGGAACCTATACATCTCAATATGAAAGAATCTAATGATTTATCTCCTGAAACTTGGGGAGATAATACTAGAGAAGCAGTTATGGATAACCCGCCAAGGTCATACACTTCACAAACTGCTGATTTTACAAGAACAAGAGAATGGAAAGATGTAGGAACTTGGACTGCAATGAATGGAAATGTATTTGATATCAGTTTAGGAGGTCCTGTTAAGTTTAATCTCTGGTGGAGAGAAACTGATCAAGGCCAAAATGATGATTATGACGCGCAAGTTCAATACCGTTTTAGATTAAATATCGCAGGGCAAGAAGCTGCATTTTATTCTGATGAAGGAAATGGACAACATGAATGTGCACAATCTAAACCATGTGAGTGGACAGCACAAGTCAATAGTATTAATGTCAGTTCAGCCCCTAAGGACACCATTTTTGAAATAGAAATCGAGTATTGGGCATATTCGGATATTGAAATTTATTATGATAATGCAAGCTTTGATAGTGGGGCTGCATTTAGTTCTGATGCAATTAAATTTGGCCAATCTACAATAAATGGTCAAACTGTAGGCTTTGATTTTATTCAAGCTTGGGACACTGATGCAAAAGAAGCCGTTGATGGAAATTACATTAGACTGCTTGTAGATGGAGTTGGTCTAAACAGTTCAAACCAAAGGACTGGCTATCCTATTGTGGAAGATGGAAAAGATTATGATTTAAATGGAACAAGTATTACTTCAACAAAGATAATTTGGTATATTGATGATGAATATGCAAAAGTCGATCAATCAGTTATTAGTTTTTCATTAACCAAAAGAAGCTCAGGAGCAGCTTCACCGATTGATGTTAAAGCCTTGGATATTATAGGACCGGGAGGGGTTGGAAACTCCGAAGACGACGAAGGATTAATATTGGGAATACCTGGATTCGAGTTAATAATAGCTTTATTTTCAATTGTTTTAGTTAGCTTTTACAGAAGAGAAGTTTAATAAAACGAACCCAATAGGAAGGGCCCATGAGACAAGTCTCAGCATTTATTGCTATAGCATTTGCAGCCATTTTTTTACTATCATTTAATGTAGCTGCTGAAGAACCAGAATATGAAAATCCAGATTTACAACTTAAATTTAATTTCAAAGGTGAAGGAGATATGATATCGCCACAAACCAAATTACCGGGAGAAGTAGAAACAACAAAAACTGTGACTGCACAATCTGAAAATTGGGTAGTTATTGAATCTGGTAGAGAAACTGTTGTTGTAGGAACTTGGACTAGTGAAGCTGTCGGGTTTGATCTTTCAGTCGCTATTAATTCCTTTGATATTTGGTGGGAAAGTATGGAGAGTGATAGTAATGATGACTGTATTTGGACTATTGAAATTCAACAAAATGATCAGCAACTTACGGAAGTGGAAAGCGACTGTACTCACGGCGGTGGTGAAGTTGCCAAGGGAGAGCATTCCTTGAGTACAAATATTGATTTAGTTGCAGGTGACACATTCGGAATTAAACTTTCATTAACAAGCTGGGAGGATGTCAAAATATATTATGATAATGTAACCTATGATACTGGACTCAATGTCGTCGGAGGGCATGTTCTCTTTTTCGGTGGCGCATGGGTTGGTTCTGAAGTTAATGTGGAGTTTGCAGAAGCTTGGCCAGTTAACTGGGATACTAATCTTGATGGAGGATTCGTGATGGTTATGGGAGCTGACGGATACATGGCTGACAATAGTAAAGCCGAAGTTTCCGAAGGATCGGAATATACTATAACATTACCAAATGGAAGTGCAGACATAACTTCGACAATCATAACATGGACTGAAGTTACTGGTGTTGGAATAAAATTAATGATGGATTATACTACTTTTGATCATATGGCAGGTAATAGTTCTGCAAACGGCACTGCAAAACCTGCACTCGTTACGCTTACGCTAGAAAAAGCAGTCGGAATACTTGGAGATGATGGTGGTTTGTTAGGATTACCTGGATTCGAAATAGCTATAGCAATTCCAGCTATTGCTTTTGTTGCAAGAAAATTTAGAAACTAAGAGAAAGCATCTTTTCTATTGGTTCAGAGGCTCGTTTGATAGTTTCATCAGATAATTGAACTTCCCACTTGGATAAATCAGCTCCTGAATCCACAGCCTCGAGGATTGGTAGAATCTTAGTCAACGATATTTTAGCCATATGATTACATCTTACAGAACATGCTGTGGCAAATTCAACTGAGGGGAACTCTTCCATTAAATTAGATGTTAATTCACATTCAGATGCAATAAAGGCTTTCACCAAACCATCACTGGCCACTCTCTCTGCAATATCATTTCTTATTTGTGTAGTGCTTCCATAATAATCAGCTTCTTGAAGAACCTCAGGCTTACACTCCCAATGAACATACATCATACTGCTTGGATCTTCTTTGGTGATTCCAAATGATTTACGTATAGAGATTATATCTTCTAAAGAAAATTTTTCATGAACTTCGCATACAGCTCCTTTAGCACTATTGTTTTTACCAGGATACAAAATTTTCTTCTTACCTTCCAATACTTTTTCTAAATTTTGTGCAAAGAACAAGTCTGGAACAAAAATGAGCTCCTCCCCCGGCATTGACATTGCTATTTGTTCAGCATTAGCGGAGGTACAACACACATCACATTCTGCCTTGGCATCGGCGTAGCTATTGATGTAAATCATTACTGGAACACCAGGGTATTGTTCTTTTAAGATACGAACATCTTCAGCTCTAAAATCATCGGCTAAAGAACAGCCTGCTGTTTTATCAGCAATTAAAACTCTCTTACTTGGATTAAGGATCTTAGCTGTTTCTGCCATGAAACGTACTCCATTAAATATTATAAATTCAGAATCTGTCTGAACTGCACTCATACTCAATCCAAGTGAATCTCCCTGTTCACTTTGTTCAGAAAGCCCAAAAACTAATGGTTCCATATAATTATGGCCTAAAATAACGGAATTATGTTTCTTTTTTAACTCTAATATTCTATGAACTGTTGTTGCATAAAATTCAATATCTATTGGTGTAAGTGTAGGATTATTTCTAGAATAAATATCTGCTTTGACAGACTCCAAAGTAAGTTCCTTCAATATGCTAGAACTAGATTCCATATGTGCTCCACTATGGCTCTGTATGTAGGGATATAAATTTAATGTTACTGATAAAATTAAGGTGACTTTTAAATAGGACTAATTTGGTCCAAATACTCTGAGGTATAAGCACCATGATGAGAATTAACAAACTCACAGACTATGGCATTGTAGTCATGACTGAAATCGCAACTATGAAATCCGATACGGTACATACTGCTAAAGTGATTTCTCAAAGAACAAAAATACCATTACCTACCGTCACAAGATTGCTGAAAACTCTCTCAAATGAAGGATTATTAGACTCACAAAGGGGTAGTCAAGGCGGTTATTCATTATCTGAATCAGCTTCAACAATTTCGGTAGCATCAATCATAGAATCTATTGAAGGGCCAATTGCTTTGACTGAATGTTCAACCAATGAATGTGCCTGCTCATATGAATCTAGCTGTAATGTAGAACTACCATGGCAAAAAATTAATAATACCGTTAAAACAGCCCTTGAGAAAATTTCATTAGCTGAAATGATTCAAGGCAGACCGAATGAGGAATTAGTAAATTTATCTATGAATTATGGAGATATTAATTGAAACAAGACTCTGAAACTGAAATGTTAAAGGAATATGCCGAGCAAGAATACAAATATGGTTTTGTAACAGATATAGAGTCTGAAACTTTACCACCAGGCCTTAATGAGGAAGTAATTCAATTCATATCTAAAAAGAAAGGTGAACCACAGTGGCTAACTGATTGGAGATTAAAGGCTTATAAACTTTGGTTAAAAATGGAAGAACCTCATTGGGCAAATGTAGAATATCCTAAGATAGATTATCAATCAATTAGTTATTATTCAGCCCCTAAAGATATGAAAGATGGACCAAAAAGCTTGGATGAAGTTGATCCTGAATTAATTGAAACTTACAATAAACTCGGAATTCCATTAGAAGAACAAGAAATACTAGCTGGAGTTGCCGTAGATGCTGTATTCGACTCAATGTCTGTAGCTACTACTTTCAAAGACCGGCTTGCTGAAAAAGGTGTGATTTTTTGTTCCATTTCAGAAGCTGTAAAAGAACATCCGGAATTAATTAAGAAATATATGGGATCTGTGGTACCTCAAACTGATAATTTCTTTGCTGCCCTAAATTCAGCTGTTTTCACAGATGGATCATTCTGCTACATTCCACCTGGAACTAGATGCCCTATGGAACTGTCAACATATTTTAGAATTAATGAACAAAATACAGGTCAATTTGAAAGAACATTAATCGTTGCAGAGAAGGGCGCATATGTCTCCTATCTAGAAGGTTGTACCGCACCAAAGCGTGATGAAAATCAGTTACATGCTGCTGTTGTGGAATTAGTTGCCTTAGATGATGCTGAAATAAAATATTCAACTGTTCAAAACTGGTATCCTGGAGATAAAGAAGGTAAAGGTGGAATCTATAATTTTGTAACCAAAAGAGGCGCTTGTAGAGGGAAGTCTTCTAAGATAACTTGGACACAAGTGGAAACTGGTTCATCAATAACTTGGAAATATCCCTCATGTATTTTACAAGGTGATAATTCAAAAGGAGAATTCTATTCAGTTGCTCTCTCAGCTCTAAAGCAACAGGCAGACACAGGAACCAAAATGATTCACATAGGTAAGAATACTAAAAGTACTATAATTTCTAAAGGAATCTCTGCTGAAAAAGGTCAAAATACATATCGGGGCCAAGTTATGATAAATAAATCAGCAACAGGTGCAAGAAATTATTCGCAGTGTGATTCTCTTCTAATTGGCGACCAATGTGGAGCGCATACATTCCCGTACTTAGACGTTAAGAACACCAAATCTCATATTGAGCATGAAGCTTCAACATCGAAGATAGGTGAAGACCAAATCTATTATTGTAAACAAAGGGGAATTTCAGAAGAAGATGCAATTAATCTGATTGTAAATGGTTTTTGTAAAGAAGTGTTCAAAGAATTACCAATGGAATTTGCTGTTGAAGCTCAAAGGCTGTTGGAAGTATCATTGGAGGGGAGTGTAGGTTAAACATGTTAAAAATAACAAATTTACATGCTAGTGTAGAAGGAACTTCTATACTAAAAGGAATTGATTTGGAAGTAAAAGCAGGGGAAACTCATGCCATAATGGGACCTAATGGGTCTGGAAAGTCTACTTTAGCTCAAGTCTTAGCTGGACATGAAGATTATGAAGTGGATAAGGGAGAAGTTAGTTATCTCGGAAAAGATCTACTTGAACTGGATGTTGATGAGAGAGCATGTGAAGGTGTCTTTCTAGCATTTCAATATCCTGTTGAGCTTCCTGGTGTAAACAATACATACTTTTTGAAATCTGCATTAAATGCTCAACGAAAATATCGTGGTGAACCTGAAATTGATGCAATGGAGTTTATGGATTTAATCGGCGATAAAATAAAACTTCTAAATCTTAAGGATTCTCTACTAAAAAGACCAGTTAACGAAGGCTTTTCAGGCGGTGAAAAAAAGAGAAATGAAATATTCCAAATGGCCGTTTTAGAACCAAAGCTAGCATTACTAGATGAAACTGATTCAGGTCTGGATATCGATGCATTGAGAGTTGTAGCTGGAGGAGTTAATGCTATGCGAAACGAAAACAATGCAACTATTGTTGTTACGCATTACCAAAGACTATTGAATTATATTGTTCCAGATTTCGTTCACGTCTTAGTAGATGGTAAAATTATCAATTCAGGAGATAGAACATTAGCCATAGAATTAGAAGAAAAAGGATATGACCAAATTATTGAGGAATCTAAAGCGTAATGAAAACTATTGAACAATTTAGAGAAGATTTCGATAATACTCTAAACCTGAGTAAAGGACGTATAAAGAATATTCGAAGTAAAGCTTTTGATAAGTTTATATCTGGAAAATTTCCTACACGTAAGGATGAATATTGGAAATATTCAGACCCTTCTTCAATCTTGAAATTAGATTTGAAGTTTAATGACTCTGGAAGTTTCGATAACGAAAATTATGACATCATACTATCTAATGGAAAAATTGTAAAAACTCCTACTAATTTTAAAACCGGATCTGTAGCTGAAGGCTTAGATAATGGAGACATCCCTGAAGACCTATTGAAAGAGGAAAAAAATCAATTTCTAAATCTTAACAATGCATTTGCAATTAATGGGTGTTATTTAATTCTAGATTCGGAAGTTAAAAAGAATGTTAAAATTTTAAATTTGATAAGTAATGATGGAATAAATCAAGCAATTTATCCTAAATTAATTATTATAGCTAAAAAAAATAGTGATTCAACAATATTTGAAGAAATAAGAGTAAAAGGGACCGGAGTCAATTTTGTAAATTCAGTTACAGACATTATAATAGAAAATGGTGCAAATTTAGAGCATATTATTCTAGACGACCATGCTAAAGACACCTATAATATTTCAAATGTGTGTGTTAAACAAAAGAGAGACAGTAATTTTATATCACATAATTTTTCAATGGGAAAGAAATTAGCAAGAAGAGATTTTAATATTGAATTATTAGATACTGGTGCAAATTGTGACTTGTATGGACTATACTTTGTAGATGGAAATAATCATATAGATCACCATACTACTATTGAACATAAAAAAGAACATTGTACTAGTAATGAACACTATAAGGGAATCCTGAGTGGAAAGGCAGTTGGTGTTTTTAATGGAAGAATACATGTTCATCCTGGAGCTCAAAAAACCGATGCAATACAGAATAACCAAAATTTATTACTAACAGATGATGCCATAATACACACTAAGCCTGAACTAGAAATTTATGCAGATGATGTGAAATGTACTCACGGCGCAACCGTTGGACAATTAGATGAAAAAGCTTTGTTTTACTTGAGAGCCAGAGGGCTAAGCCATAAAGGAGCGCAAGAATTACTTATGAGAGCCTATGTGGGTGAAATCATAAACCATATTAGTAATAAAAATATAAGATCTGAAATGATGGACATCGTCCTTAAGAGATTACCCAAAGGGGATTGAATGTCATTTAAAAATATCAAAAAAGATTTCCCAATATTAGAACAGAAAGTCAACGGTAAAAATTTAGTCTATCTTGATAGTGCTGCAACAACTCAAAAACCCAAAGAAGTAATAAATTCATTAAATAATTATTATAAAGAAACTAACTCCAATATTCACCGCGGAGTTCATACATTAAGTCAAAAAGCAACTGAAAAATATGAGAAAGCTAGAGAGATGATAGCAAATTTTATAGATGCTACATCTTCAAAAGAAATAATTTTTGTAAGAGGTGCTACAGAAGCTGTAAATTTAGTTGCAAGTAGTTATGTTAAGCCATTATTAATGGAAAATGATGAAATTATAATCTCACAAATGGAACATCACGCCAATATTGTACCTTGGCAAATGGTTTGTGAAGAAAAAAAAGCTAAATTAAAAATTATACCAATTGATGAAAACGGAGAACTCATCATAAATAAATTTAATGAACTAATAAATAAAAAAACCAAATTCATTTCATTAAACCATGTCTCAAATTCCTTAGGAACAATAAATCCTATTAAAAAAATTATTCATATTGCTCATCAAAAGAATATTAAAATAATGATAGATGGAGCTCAGGCAGTCCAGCATTTAGAAATTAGTATGAAAGATATTGATGCCGATTTTTACTGTTTTTCAGGACATAAGATGTACGCTCCAACAGGCATTGGTATTCTGTATGGAAAAAAAGAATTACTAGAACAAATGCCCCCCTACCAAGGTGGTGGAGATATGATTAAATCTGTAACCTTTGAAAAAACAACATACAATGATATACCTAATCGATTTGAAGCTGGAACTCCGAATATTTCGGGAGCAATTGCATTAGGTAAAGCTATAGAATACATTAATAAGATTGGAATTAGTAATATAAATAAACATGAAGAAGACTTACTGAATTATGCAACTTCTAAATTAAAAAAAATTAATAAGGTAAAGATAATAGGAGAAGCAAAAGAAAAAGCTGCAGTAATCTCTTTTATTATTGAAGGAATACATCCACACGATATCGGAACAATAATGGATTCTCACGGCATCGCAATACGTGCTGGACATCATTGTACACAACCAATAATGGACTTCTATAATGTCCCAGCCACTGCAAGAGCTTCATTTGCAATTTACAATACCAAAGAAGACGTTGATGAACTAGTAAAAGCCATTGAAAAATGTATTAAGGTATTTGCATGAACGAATGGGACGACCTGTATTTGGAAGTGATTTTAGACCATAACAAAAATCCTCGAAATAATCATGAATTAGAAAAACATACACACCATGCTGATGGACATAATCCACTGTGTGGAGACCGAGTATCAATAAATATTTTAATGGATAATGAAACTGTAAAAGAAGTTAGTTTTACAGGATCGGGATGTGCAATATCTACTGCATCTGCCAGTATACTTACTGAGACTATTAAAAATAAAAGCAAATATGAAATCGAGAATTTATTCAAAGATTTTCATGATTTGGTTACAAATAAAAATGAAGATAAAAAAAAGCTAGGTAAATTAGCAATTTTTGAGGGTGTTAAAAAATATCCAGCTAGAGTTAAATGCGCAACTCTTTCATGGCATGCCTTAATGGCTGCATTAGAAGGCGAAAAGGAAACTACGACAGAATGAGTGAAAAACTTAAAGATAAAATTGTTGAGGCAATAAGTAAAGTATTCGATCCAGAAATCCCAGTTAATATCTATGAATTAGGATTAATTTACAATATTGATATTAAAAAAGATAAAACGGTCGAGATTACTATGACATTAACATCTCCATTTTGTCCGGTAGCTGGTTCTCTTCCTAAAGAGGTAGCTGCAAGAGCTTCCGAAGTAGAAGGCGTAACTGATGCAAATGTTGAACTCGTATTTGAACCACCGTGGAGTTTAGAACTAATGTCTGAAGAGGCTAAATTTAAGCTAAACCTCTCTGGGAATTTTATGGCTTAGGCTAATAATGAAAGAAATAAATGTAACAGGACTACAGTGCACACAGGCTGTTATGGCTGTGTTAAGAGAGTTAATGCCGATGAATGATAATGAAGAGATACATGTAACTTATGAAGAACCAAATGCCAGAAGAGACATTATGGCATTAATTAAAAGAAGAAAATACAATTTAGTTAAAGACGATGAAAAATTGTTAATTATATCTAAATAATTATGAACAAAAATAGTGAACCCTTAGTTGAAGCCAGACTCCCCACTAAATACGGAGATTTTCGTTTACTCGCATTTCCTGGAGACAATAAAGACAAAGAAAATTTGGCATTGATTATGGGTGAAATTGAAGACGAAGTCTTACTCAGAATACATTCAGAATGTTTTACAGGCGATGTATTACATTCCATGAGGTGCGATTGTGGTGAGCAATTAGATTTAGCTATGATGAAAATTGCTGAAGAAGGTAAAGGAATAATAATTTATTTAAGGCAAGAAGGAAGAGGAATTGGATTAGTAAATAAATTAAAAGCATATAATTTACAAGATGATGGAATGGATACTGTTGAAGCAAATATTGCATTAGGTTTTGGCGCAGAATTACGAGACTACAGTGGAGCCACAGCTATTCTACGAAATTTAGGAGTGACTAAAATCAAATTGATGACTAATAACCCTTCGAAATCAGAAGAATTAGAAAAAGATGGATTCGAAGTTAAACAAATCAACCATATTACTATTGCCAATAATGAAAATAAAGATTATTTAAAAACTAAAGCTGATAAAATGAATCATACATTTTAGTAATAATACTACTCCACAAAATTTATTTTGATGCTCTTATTTTTAGGATTACCTGCAACTACCATAATCCAAAGGACAAATAAAGACATTATTAGAGCATACTGTCCTGTATGCCACCAAAAATAATGGAAAGTCTCCCACGTACTGACTCCAAATTTATGAATCAGAGGGTAACCCGAAATTATTCTTATTAGGTTTTCAATAAAAATAAATATTATAGCATAAATGGCCCACTTGACCCTAACTATTGGCTTGACGCCTCTGAAACAGAGTATTAACAAACTTAAAAATAAAGTTTCATGGAGTCCTGTACATTCCGAGACTATATCAAAGTCTATCATATCGTCATAAACTAATCTTGTTGAATACTCGCCACTTATCGTAACACCTATCCCAAATGCACTCTCGATTACATAAATAACCCAAGTTAAGAACTGCTGATAAAGTAAAAGGGAATTCGGATCTTCAGTCCATTCTTGAAAAAATAAATCTATAGGTACTACAAAGAACATAACTAAACAAAAATTATATCCTACACTCACTAATACTTTTTCAGATTTTTTAGTAGCATTAAAAGAATTACATAAATACAATTCTCCTTTATCAAGATAATATGCAAAATTATCAGAATATCTCTCTAGAAGATATGTAGGCTCAACGGCTATAGGTCCTTTCCAAAATAGAATAACAAAGAAAAAAATAGAAACTAAAAGGCTTAAAATTCCGAACGTAAAATCGGTTGAGCTAAAGGATATAAAAATTAAAGTCAAAGAAAAAATAAAAACTATACCTCGAAGAATCTCATCTCGAGTCAATAAATCTAATTTTTTGGATTCATTGTTATCACTCACTCATCATCTATAGAGAATAATATAGATAAAAGCATACTTCAATGATTTTTGATATACGGAATTGTTTTTTTAAGAATATTGCGAGCGTTTTCATAAGTAAGTTTGGCAATCGCTTCTTCAAAACTTAACCATGCATAATCAATATGCTCATGACTTAGTCTTACTTCCTTTTCAACAGTAGATGCTAGAAAAAATACAACTTCTTTTGGTATAGGCTTAGATTTTCGAAAAAATGTATAATTTATGGAATGACGGAAATTATCTACTAACTCTACCTGATTAATTCCAGTTTCTTCTTCTAACTCTCTTAATGCAGTTTCAATCTCAGTCTCATTCGGTTCAACATGTCCTTTCGGAAAATCCCAATGACCACCTTCACCTTGCTCTTTATTATTCGAATATTTTAAGAGAAGAATATTGTTTTTGTTGAACACTACTAATCCACATGACTTCTCCATATAGACATAGCGAAAGCTAGGTTATAATCTATTATCTCTATTTATGAACTACTTAATCTCTACGGGAACGAGATAAAGCTGTAGCAACTAAACCTAATGCAAATATTGTAAATATTGGATCAAATCCAGGTAAGAATACTCCACGTACCCAAAGTGTTGCTGTAACTGATCTTGCTTCAGTTTCACCTTGAAGTGTTGTTGAAACTTGCATTATTACAGTATGGTATTCATTACTCCAACCAACAACGGTTCCACGGGGTGTGGCAAGTGTCAATTGAACTGGTTGTTCACCTGATGCATCAATCTGGTATTGTGCTGCCGCTAAAGCTACAGTAAAGCCAGCATCTTCTAAATCTTTCTGATTCAAAATATCTATAGCAACCGTATCTTGATAATTACCATTATTAACTGCAGTAAAAGTCAAAACGAATTCTTTACCTGGCCCTATTCTTTGGAAAGGCTGAGTAGCTTGGACTGATAGTCTAGCATACTGCTCTACAATAACTGCGAAACCTGCATTTTTGTTAACTTGATTTAATTGAGTATTAGTTTCTCTTCCTGAAGCTAATGCACTAACTTGAACAGTCTTATATGACGAACGTGTAAGAGCTAAAGCACAAATCGGAACTGTAATAGAACCGCCAGGACCAAGTGTAACTGAAACTGCACCAGGAGAAATTGTAACCCCTCCACCTGAAAGCGCAACATCTACATCAATTGTAGCCTGACCTTCATTGGAAACTACCATCTCAGTACAACCAATTCCACTAGCACCAGGTCTAACATCTAAAGTCACTTGACCATTAGTAAAACTTACTGAATAAGCAACTGCAGCTTGCGCGTCTGCAGCCGGCATAAACATCAGTAATGATGTGCCTAACATAAGTGTGGCCAACAATAACGCTTTTGAAATTTTAGTCTTCATATTTTTCTCCGAGGAAGTGTTTGGACTATCAAACACCAATTTCACACTTTAGCTCACCCATAAAAAGCCTTACCTTAGTAAAATTAGGAAATTATCACCTTTTTTTTAAATGAAAATTACGATAGTTTAACTAATAATTCGTGACGAGAAGGCTCTACTAAAATCGAACCATCTTCAAAGATAATTACTGGTATTCGTCTTACTCCATTGTTTAACTCAATTGCTTTCTTAGTGTCTTCTTCACTATCTGCAATATTTATGAAATCAAAAGCTATGTCTTTTTCATTAAATACTTGCTTAGCTACAATGCAATCTCCACAAGTAGGAGTCCCGTATACTTTTATTTTAGTCATTAATTATCCTCCATGTATGTTTCTACATTAAGACATGAACATATCAAATTTCGGTCGCCCCAAGTATTATCGACTCTACCAACTGAAGGCCAGAATTTATGATTTTTTAAATAAGCTATAGGATATGCAGCCAGCTCTCTTGAATAAGAATGTGACCATTCATCATTAGCAACCTCAATTGCAGTATGTGGAGCCCCTCTCAATGGATTATCATTAGAATCATCACTCTCTCTAACTAAGTCTATTTCTGATCTTATTGAAATCATTGCATCACAAAATCGATCTAATTCTATCTTAGATTCCGATTCTGTAGGTTCTACCATTAAAGTACTTGGAACTGGCCAAGACATCGTTGGAGCATGGTAACCATAATCCATTAATCTCTTAGCAATATCATCAATTACCAAACCTGCCTTAGACAATAATTCACGAGTATCTAAAATGCATTCGTGAGCTACATTTCCAGACTTTCCTGTATATAATATTTTATAATGTTTCGACAACCGTTTAGCTATATAATTTGCATTCAATATTGCAACTTTTGTCGCCTCTGTTAAGCCATCGGGCCCCATCATTGCAATATAAGCCCACGAAATTGGAAGTATACTAGAACTTCCCCAATTACTTGCTGAAACTGGTCCTGTATATGAATTACTTTTGTAATCCTCTAAAGGATCTGAAGGTAAAAACTCTATTAAGTGTCTAGCAACCCCAATAGGCCCCATGCCAGGCCCTCCGCCACCATGAGGTATGCAGAAGGTTTTATGTAAATTTAAGTGGCAAACGTCTGCCCCAATTTCACCAGGTTTACACAAACCTACCATCGCATTCATGTTTGCCCCATCCATGTAAACCTGCCCTCCATTGGAATGAATTATGTCGCAAACCTCACTAATAGTTTCCTCAAAAACACCGTGTGTTGAAGGATAAGTTATCATCATAGAAGCCAATTCAGAAGAATGTGCTTTCGCTTTGATTTTAACATCTTCTAAATCTATATTGCCTTGATCATCACATTGAATCCCTACTACTTTCATACCAACCATTACTGCAGATGCTGGATTAGTACCGTGTGCTGATGTTGGAATTAAACAAACATTGCGATTAGTATCTCCTCTTGAATGATGATACTCTCGAATAGCTAACATGCCTGCATATTCTCCTTGACTACCTGCATTTGGTTGTAGTGATATTGCTGCAAAACCAGTTATCTCACATAACCACTTTTCTAAATCTTCAAAGAGAGAAAGGTATCCCTTAACTTGATCAAGCGGTGCATAAGGATGTATATTGGAAAAATTAGGCCATGTTACAGCTTCCATTTCAGCTACAGCATTCAACTTCATAGTACAAGAACCCAATGGAATCATACTATTATTTAGTGATAAATCTTTTGATTCTAATCTATGAATATATCTTAACATTTCTGTTTCTGAATGATATGTATTAAAAACTGAGTTTTGGAGATATACCGTTTCACGCTTTAAAGAAGAAGGTATACTACTCTCCGAAGGTTCAATCCATTCTGAATTAAATAGATCTAAAATTATCTCAACATCTGAATTTGTAGTTTCTTCATCAATAGAAATCCCTATAGAATCCCCATAATCCCATAAATTCATATCAAAATCTAATGCTTTTTTCATAATATTAAAATCTTTTTTCTTAACTTTTATCGTATCAAAGAAGGCATCGGATTTTATCTGATAACCGCTTGATTTCAAACTGGACGATAAACCAGACGCGAGATAATTAACTCTTTCAGCAATTTTTCTTAATTTATTAGGGCCGTGATATACTGCATACATTGAAGCCATAATGGCTAAAAGAACCTGAGCAGTACAAATATTGCTTGTAGCTCTATCTCTACGTATGTGTTGCTCACGTGTTTGTAATGCCAAGCGTAGAGCATCGTTGCCATGCTTATCTTTTGAAACCCCTATTAACCTTCCTGGCAAATAACGTTTGTACTTTTTCAATGTCGCCATAAAAGCAGCATGAGGACCTCCAAAACCCATTGGAACTCCGAAACGTTGAGAATTGCCTATTACTATGTCTGCACCCCACTCGCCAGGAGGCTTGAGGAGGCAAAGCGAAAGTAAATCAGTTGAAGTTATGGTTACTGCTCCGATATTTTTGGACTTACTAATGGTTTCTGAATAATCTTCAATGGAACCATCAATTGCAGGATATTGGAGTAAAATCCCAAAAACATCTTCAGTAAAATCAAATTCCGAATGTGAAGAAACTAAAACTTTAATATTGAGAGGTTCAGCCCTAGTTTTTATTACATTAATTGTTTGAATATTAACTAAATCTGAGACGAGAAATGTAGAACGCTTACCTCTTAATAAATTACAAGCCATACTCATGGCTTCAGCTGCAGCAGTAGCTTCATCCAAAAGAGAAGCATTCGCAATTTCCATACCAGTCAGATCAGACACCATCGTCTGGAAATTCAATAAAGCTTCTAGTCGACCTTGGGCAATCTCCGCTTGATAAGGCGTATACTGAGTATACCATCCTGGATTTTCTAAAATATTACGCTTAATTACAAGAGGTGTTTTTGTACCGAAATAACCATGGCCTAGAAAATTTTTATTAACTCTATTAATAGACGCAAGCGAATTCAATTTGATAAGTGCTTCAGACTCTGAAATTGCCAGAGGTATATCCATATTATTTTGAGAAATTATAGTACTTGGAATTATCGAATTTGAAAAATCAGAAAGATTATTAAAACCAAGATAAGTCAACATTTCATTAATATCCACCGACGATGGACCTATGTGTCGATTAAGAAATCTGTCAGGATGAATTGATTCTTTCATGAATAAATATTAGGTTGTATAACGAATGGTGATTATGAGTGTTTGGTTAGTTTTTAGGCATCAGTTCTATTTATTTGCCCATTGCTAAGTAGTTATTTCCATGGTAATGGACGCCGTTAGGCTTTTCACCGTGGATGAGGCTAATAGTTTGTTAGGTTTGATAGCCCCTATGCTAAATGATCTTTCTGAATATTCTGTACGCCAAGAAATGTTGGAAGAACAACTTGAAGAAATTATGGAAGAAGTGCGTGATGATTATAGGGCTGCATTGAAACCAGGCTGGGAAGAACTCCAACTAGAACTTGAAAATAATACCAATCTCGTAAATAATTTAACTATGGAATTAGGAAAATTAGGCATTGAAGTAGATGAACCAACACTAGGTATAGTCAATTTTAACTCTCTGAGAGGAATTGAAACTGTCTTTCTTTCATATAAATTAGGTGAAAACCATGTGAATCATTGGCATCATTTGGATGAACAATACGAATGTAGAAGAATTATGGAAAGAGAACTAGATATTATTACTCAATAAAACTTTTTGAAGTGGGTTGAAATATGAAATTATGCTTAAAGCAAAAAAGATAACCGTTTTTATGCCCGCTGAAGGTGAAACGGAAACATTTGATAATGTTGAATTTCAGTCTAATCCAGAAGTAAATATTCTTGCAATATTTACCAATAAAGGTAAAGAATCCATAATGTTTTCAGGTTTAAGTTTTAAAGTGGAAATGGGTGAAAATGATGCCAAAGAATCTTATGACATCGCACAGAAAGCTCACTCTATGTCCAAAGAACAAATGAAGATGATGTTAGAAAGAGAAAATGGCCCTAGTGACCGATTTACCTCTTCATTTGGATAAATGGCAAATATCAAACTAGTAGTTTTTGATATGGATGGTACATTATTACAGCCACGTTCCTGTTGGGCTTACATACATGACCACTTTGGTACTGATAATACTGAAATGCTAAATCTATATATCCAAAAAAAAATAAGCGATCAGGAATTTGTAAAAGCTGATGTTAAACAATGGGAAGATAATAGCAAAAGAATAGTTAATGAAAAATACATAAATGAAATACTTGATGAAATTAAGCCAATCAAAGGCGCTGAAGAACTAGTTTCTGAACTACACCAGAATAATATAGAAACTATTTTTTTGAGTGGTGGAATAACTTTCCTTGCTGAAAAATGGGCTAAGAAATGGAATATGAAAAAACCTCTAGCCAATAATCTTATCGATGGTGAAGATGGACACTTAATAGTGGAAGTAAATGCAAGCGGACATGCAAAAGGAGCTGTTATGGATAAATTATTGAAGCAATCAAACTTGAGAAAAGAGCAGGTAGCTGCCATCGGAGATACAACCGTAGATTTGCCTATGTTTGAGAGGGCTGGATTATCCGTTGCTGTCAATACCGATGACAAACGCGTAATTGAAAAAGCAGATTACCATTTAAAAGGCGATATAAGAGAACTTCAAAATCTAATTATAAACTGGTAATAAACTATAATTATGTGTTGTTTATACATGCCTATGGTTATTCGACATCGTCTCGCATTTCTGGTTATTATTTTTATAACTTTTGCAATTATTGGTCAAGTTAAAGCTGAAGACGCTGAAATCAATATCTCTTCAATAAAATATACCAATGACTTAGAAAATGGAGAACTGGTAACTCTTGTATCTAGCGGAAAAGATAATGCTACAAGTTATAAATATAAATTATATGATGACGATGACGATGATTGTGACACTCAATCATGCCTTCCAGTAAACTGGTATGCATCAGATTATGATGATTCTGATTGGAATATTAACGCCACTCCCTTTGGTAATGATGAACTTAATGGTCTAGAACCTAATACAATTTGGCAAACTGAAGATGGATTAGGTGATTATTTAGTAATCCGCCATTATTTTACATATGAAAAACCTGAAGAAGTTCTAAGCGCAACACTTAGTATTGCTCATAATAATTATTACATGGCTTATCTTAATGGAAATTTAATCAGAGATTGCTCATGGTACCAAAATCATGATGGATGCTATGAAGGAGATGCTGATTATTGGAATAATGTGCTAACATATGACGGAAATCAATACTCAGGACCTAATCCAGATTGGCTTATAGACGGTGAAAATGTTCTTGTTATTCTTGGAATAGACATAACCTGGGGAGGCGATACTGATCAATGGTTAGATGTTGAACTGGCAATTAATGTACCTTCTTGGAAAAATACACCAATTATTCTTGGGGACGAATTAGTGTTGCGTATTGATTATTTTAACTATGGCGAAAATAATGAAACTAATGTGACTATTAGTTTAGATATTGATGGAATCTTTTTTTCTAATAAAACAATAGATATAGAGAAAAACCAAACCTATCAATGGCTAGTTGATTGGACACCTGAGAGATTAGGAGATATCAATGTAACTGCCAAAGTTCTTAACACAACGCTCACACGATCTATACATATCGGCTATTATGCATATAGTATTGATTTTTTAAAAATACATAAAACATCAAATATTGATGAAACGGTAACATTTCAATTCAATATAACCAATGATGGTGATGTGAACGATAATTTTACATTTTATTTGTATAATATTCCAAATGATTGGGATTACACGTTTTCACCAAATATTGCTTCTTTATCACCAAATGAATCAATGGATGTAAAACTTAACATAACTACTAGCGATACTGCTCAGGCTGGAAATTACTCAATATTTCCAACTATAATATCACAATACTATTCTCAAACCATTAACACATTAATCCATTCAGGGTCTAGTAATTCAACTGAATATCATTATGCAATATGGAATGGAAGTGATTTCCCAGATGATTTTTATGAAATAAACTATAATGATTCTATGTGGGAAGTCGGAGCTGCACCATTTGGGAACGATGAACTTAGAGGTATTGAACCTAATACATTATGGCAAACTGACGATACGAATTATACCTATATTACGGCTAGGCACTGGCTTAACTATACTGGAAGTTTAGATTTTAGTGAACTACGAATAAAAATTGCCCATGATGATTACTATAAAGTCTATCTTAATGAAAAATTGATAAGGGATTGCTTCAGCGGATGGGGATGCGGAGGAGATGGACGTTATTGGGAAGATACAATTACTATCAACAGTTCTTGGTTAAATAATGGAAATAATTTAATTGCAATAGCTGCAAGAGACTCAACACAAGGTTGGGGTGGAAGCGGAGGTGGTGATGGACGACAATGGTTAGACATGGAACTTGAAACTTCCAATTTAAGATCTAAATTATGGGATTTTCAAGAAATATACAATGAGCTTACAGTATCTGTAAATGAAACATATAATATGGAATTATTAATTCCAATCTCAAATAAAGACATTTCTGAAGAACAATATACTTTCACGATTTGGGCAATTAATACTGGAAATGTCAAAGATACTTACGATATCACAATTTCTTTAAATGATACTAGTAATTTTACGATAATAAGCTATAATTCAGTATTGGAAATACCATACGGCCAAGATAGAGACATTGAACTAAAAATAGCCCTAAGTGATAGTATAAGTAAATTTTCAATCGGATCTTTTAACGTAAACATAGTCTCCCGAAATTCAACTGAAGAACTTTCGGATAGTGCAATTATTAGTGCAAAAATGTACGTTATTCCAGATACCTTATCTCCCGGGACATATACCGAATCTCCTGAATTAGTTAATAATTCTTCTTTTGAAGTCAATTGGTATGTTCATGACTGGTACAAAACAAATGAAATAATGGGGAATGATACAAAATATTTCCTAATAGAATACATGACAGATAATGGAACTAATGGTGAAGTTTGGGGAGATTGGATACTTTGGAATAACTTTTCTAAAGATATTGACTCCGCAATATTCCCATATGGGATTGACGGATATCAATACCGTTTTAGATCCATAGGTGGAGATAATGAAGGCCTTGTAGAAAATAAAGAAGATAAATATGATAGTCAAACATTAGTTGACTTGTCTGCCCCTTATGCTGACGTATCTCTAAGACTATCAACCAATATAACTAATTTAGACTATATCGAAATTGAGTGGAATGTAGAACATCCAAACATTACTGGCTATAATATAGAATATCGTTATGATTACGGCCCAATATGGATAAGTATAGAAGAAAATACTCTCGCAAAATGGGTAGGTTTCAATATACCTATTGATGGAATATACGAATTTAGAGTTTTGACGTATGATGAAGCAGGTAATGAAGGCATTTCAGATCTGACTGATATTTTAACTATAGATACTATAGCTCCAAATACAAAACTCATAAATCTTCCAGAATTAATTAGCTCATACTCAATTATTATAGACATAGAAAATTTAGAAGATACTGTAAATTTAAGTTTATATTATGCATTATCTAAAGAAGGGGAAGAGATATTTCCATTGGAATGGACCCTATATGGAGAATATAAAACCAGTGATTTACCTGTATCTATTAACACCGTTGATGGAAATCATTATTACTTTAAAATCGTAGCTTATGACTTAGTGGGAAATCACGTTCTTAACGAAAGTTATGAAGAATTTATTGTAGATCAACAAATACCTAAGAATATCAGAAATCTAGAAATAAAAAATACGAAAGAAATTGACAATGGCACTACGTCCATTTCAATTACATTTCAATCATCTCAATCCCAAGATTTGATTGGGTACCGAATTTATCGTTCAATAAACCAAAATGAAACTGGAGAAATAATTGGATATTTAGAAGCTGGAGATACTTATCTGTCTTACAGAGACCCAAATGTTAAGCTTGGATTTGAATACTATTATTCTGTAGTAGCCGTAGATCGAATGGAGTTTGAATCTGAACCTGAAATGGAATCTATAAGTCTTAAAAGTGAAAATATCGAAACTGTAATTGAAAATGATGAAGACAATAATAGCTTTATCTATATTGGGGGTGGAATCGTAGGTTTAGCTGCCTTAGGTGCTGGATATTATGTATTTAGTAATAAAGGAATGAATGGGGAAATATTGTCTTCGGTTGCAGAAGTAGTCGATGAAGCTGATACTGGAACTTCAAAATTTACTGAAATAGATGGCGAATTATTGTGTAGTGCCTGTGGATCTATGTTTGGAATTTCAGAAGAGAAGGTTTGTCCATCCTGTGGCGTATTTGATGAATAGAACAAAACTTCAATAAAAGAGGCCTGATAGAATAATATGACTAATGTCTTGATAGAAAGAAAAGACAACATTGGGATTGTTACCGTTAATCGTCCTGAACAGATGAATAGCCTTAATTCAGTAACAAGAAAGGAAATGGCTGAAGCTTTCACCGAACTTGGAGATGATTCGGAAATTTTAGTTATTATCTTAACTGGGGCACCTGGAAAAGCTTTCATTGCTGGTGCAGACATTAAAGAATTCTTAAAGCTTAATCTAAAAACTGAAAAGGAACTCAAAAATGATTGGCTCGTAACCGAAGTAATTGAAAATCTAAAAAAACCAGTAATAGCAATGATAGATGGATTTTGCTTAGGTGGAGGATTGGAAATTGCTATGTCTTGTGATTTAAGGGTAGCTAGTGATCGGACAAAGTTAGGACAACCCGAAATAAATATTGGAATCATACCTGGGGCTGGTGGAACTCAAAGGCTTACCAGATTAGTTGGTGAAGGACGAGCAATGGAGATGATTCTAACTGGGAGAATGGTAAAAGCTGAAGAAGGATTACAATATGGAATTTTAAATTTTATCTTTACTCATGATGAATTAGAAGAGAAAACAATGGAAATGGCAAAAAAAATTACTGAGAAATCACCTTATGCCATTGAAAGGGCAAAACAGAGTGTAAAATCAGTATCAAATATGAATCTCAGAGAAGGTTTGAAATTTGAACGTGAAATGTTTCTAGAATGCTTTACCTCAGACGATGGAAAAGAAGGCATAACTGCATTTATAGAAAAAAGGAAAGCTAACTTTAAAGGGAAATAATAGGTGAAATATTGAAGTTATCTGATAAAGTTGAGTTTGTAACTTCAACATTAGAAAAACTATATCCTAAAACCGATATTCCTTTAAATCACGAAAATAATTTTACTTTTCTCGTAGCAGTTATGCTTAGTGCTCAAAGTACTGATAAAAAAGTAAATGAAATAACACCAAAATTATTTGAAATTGCCAATACAGCTAAAAAAATGAATCTTTTGAGTGCTGATAAAATTAAAGATTATATTAGAGAGATTGGACTTGCTCCAACTAAATCCAAAAATATAAAAAAGATGTCCCAACAGTTATTATTGCTACATAACGGAGAAGTGCCTAAGAGTTTTGAAGAATTAGAAAATTTAGCAGGAGTAGGACATAAAACGGCATCAGTAATTATGTCTCAAGCTTTCAACGAACCTGCATTTCCAGTAGATACGCACATTCACAGATTAGCATTTCGTTGGAAACTATCAAGTGGAAAGAATGTAATTACAACTGAAAAAGATTTGAAACGAAAGTTTGATAGAAGCCTATGGAACAAACTACATTTACAAATGATATTTTACGGAAGAGAATGGTGTCAAGCACGAAAAAAAGAATGTGCATGCCAAATATGTCATAAAATTAAAACCTCGTAGATAGCTATATTGGGACCCTTACTGAGTAATCATTAATGGCTGATTGGAATGAACGTTTCTTAAATCTTGCAACTCATATTTCACAATGGAGTAAGGATCCTTCAACAAAGGTAGGGTGTGTTGTTGTAGGACCTGATCATGAAATCAGAAGTACTGGATTCAATGGATTGCCGAGAGGAATTGAAGATAAGGATGAAAGATTGAATAATCGGGAAATTAAATATCCAATGATTTGTCATGCTGAAGAAAATGCAATTATGCATGCTGCTCGAATTGGAATATCTTTGAAAGAATGTACAGCATATGTTACCTGGCCACCATGTACAAGATGTGCAAGATCGTTGATTCAGGCCGGTATTCTAACAGTTATATATCCGAAAAATACAGAAATACCAGATAGATGGGCCTCAGATTTTGAATTATCTATGGATATGTTTAAAGAAGCTGGAATTGAACTAAAGACTGCTTAATTAATCATCACTAGGTTCTTCTTGCTTACTTAATAAATTTTTAATATTCTTCAGATGTTCAACGCCCGTATCTGATTGTATATTCTCAGTTATCAAATCTCTGACTTTACTAGGTGAAGGAACACCAAAGAGACAATCATGCGGATTGTGTCTGATTCTTTTAGAAGAACTGCGTGAACCACCTGCAAGACCAATACTTCCTAATCCTTTTACTTCAGCCCCTGAACCTGCAACCATCATAGATTCATCAGTTCCAGTTCCAAGGCCCGAACCTGTGAGAGGTAAGACTGTACCGTAGCCAAAAATAGTACCAAACACTCCTTGTTCCATTTTTATATCTTCAATATGATTATAACGAACTTGGCGTTCACTATTATTCATTAGAAAACTGCTTCTAAGAACTATTCTATTGTTAGTAAGATAATAAGTAAAAGAACGTCGATAGGCATTAACTGAAAACATTCCCAAGAATCCAATCACTGCTGTTAAACTAGGTATAAACCAGCGCCCAAAATCCATTGTACCTCCCATTTTCCAAGCGTGATAAGACATAACTATTATTCCAAAGAATGCAACTCCACTATAGAGACGGAAAATACTCTGGCCACCTGAATCCAAGAAAAAATAGCGTGCCAAAAATCCAACAATAAATAAACCTAAAGACCAGATAACAGTACCTGCTAAAACTTCACTATCTTTCAAAAATCCCTCGATAAGACTATACAAAGGAAATCCTGAGAATTTATCCATAGCAAAAAAATCATAAATTATGTAAGCCCACACCAATAATAAAAAGAAAACAATATACAAATAAAAGAATGAAAAAACATGAGGGCGCAATTGCATTTTCAATTCTTCATCACTCAATAATACTAAATCAGACATATGCTTCCAGAAGGTGGGGTGCTTAAAACATTTTCATATTACTCTAACATTTATTTATCGCTCTGTATCTGAAGAAACTAAGTCAATATCATGCGAAGAAAGATTATAAAGAAAAAAAAAGATAATGAAGCTAGTGAAACACTTTCGAAACTAAAAGGTGGAAAAGAGCTTGAAATAGCTGAAGTTATTCTTAAAGAGTTAGCTCAAAGAAAAAAAAGGAAAACTGAAATTAGGAATAAAACAAATAATTTGGAAAATATTAAAAAAAAAGAAAAAAAAAGAAAATTACCACTGAAAGATGAAGAATACGAAAAGAAGAAAAGAATAAAAGAACTTGAAAATCTAAAAAAAATAGGAATTATTAAGGCCAGTGAGTTTGAAAAATTAAAAAAAGATCTTATGAACTAGAATTTGATTCAGATAATGCTACAGTATATACTCCATAAAGAACTATTAAACCTCCAAACAAAACTCCAAAACTTGGTATCTCATCAAATATTAACCATGCTAAAAGACCAGAGCCAATGGGCTCAACAAGTAAGGTTATAGAAATTACATAAGCTGGTAAAAAGGCAAGTGCCCAATTTTGCATAGTGTGGCCCAGTAAAGTTGGAACTAAAGCCATTAATAAAAATAATTGAAATTCAGAATTGGAAACTTGTTGATATTCCAATCCCTGCATGAAAACGACAGCCCACATAGCTAATGCACTTGATAGGTAAACAATGAATGCATAAGTAGGTAGACTAATCTTCTTACGATGTTTACGCCCTCCAAGATAATACAAACCTGCAAGTATACCTGAAATAAATGCCAAAAGATTGCCTTTAAAATTACCAGGATCTTGAACTAGATCACCCCAGAAAAGAATAATAATTCCAGATATAGCAAACAACGTCCCAAGTATTCCCTTTTGATTAAGCCTTTCACCAAAAACTAGCCAACCAATAATCGAAACATAAACAATATGGCAAGTCCCTAAAAGAACTGAGGCTGCAACTGATGTTGCTTTAACAGAAGAAATCCAAAATCCAAAATGTGCACCTAAAAGAAGACCAATTATTATTAGTTCTATAATTTCATTATATTTTAATGAAAAAATCTCTTTAAATTTGTCTTGAATTAAAAAAGGTAAGAATAATAGTGTCGCAAATGTTTGTCTGTAAGAACCAATAACCAAAGGTTCACTGCTACTCCACCTTATGAGAATTGCAGAAGTTGAAATCGCAAAAATGCCAATTATCAATGCAAAATATGCTCTTTTCTTATCATTTACTTCAATATTCATAATTTAATAATTCATTAAAGATAGAGGTGTAGATAAATGTCTACGTGATGAAGCTGGAGGTTCATACCATTTTAATTCTAAGCCTGAACTTACTTCAACCATTTTAGGCCTATCATATTTATTACTACATGATTTACAACGATAGTATGAGTCTTTACCAGAAGAATGCGTTCTTTGTCCACAATCACAAATTGGATTTGCTGGTTTTGAAAATCTAGGGACTAATGTTAAAATCCTTAACTTTTCTAAATTTATTGTTCTGTTATTAACACTTCCACATATTATTAATGAATCTCCAATTTCTAATTTATCTACAATTTGCCTGAAGTTTTTAGTTGGTTCAAAGGCAGCACATTTGACAGTATGATTTGATCTATCCTTTACTTCAAAAAACCGATGTCCTCCTTTTATAATATCGACCTTTGTAGTTACTGAGACTTCTAAATTGACACTATCACCATCGTTAATATCATTGATTTCTTTATGTCTAAGATGATCATCAGTAGCTTGGTTTGTTTTGTACAATAACCATCTGGAAGGTGTTTCAGGACCCAATTTTTCAAAGTTTTCAATTAAATTGGTATCATTGGTGCCTCTGAACCCCCACAAAACCGGACATGGAGAGTGGGGGACCATCGCTATTTTACCATCTAAATCAGTACATGAAAATACGGTATCAATATCTGATACTCTTTGCACTGTTGATAACTCAATATTTCTTTTTTTCCCCCAATTATTTTGATTTCTATACCCTATCAACTCCCATGTATGGGAAATCCCATTAATCTTACTAAAATTACCGGACCAAGCTAATGAACAAGCCGCTCCAAAAATACCTCGTGAGCCTCTTAATCCGGTTGATAATGTCCCTTCTGTTGATTCTAAAAGCATTTCTTTAGTAACTATGCTACTTACTCCTTGCCAATACAAACCCTCAGGAAGAAAAGAATCTGAAATTACAATACCAGGTTCAGAATCGGGCATAGAATGCTTATTCATTAAAGTTAGAATTCTAGCCATAATTTGTTCTTTATCATATTTTTTTTCTTTTCCTTTTTCAAAAGTAAAAATTGAATTATTCTCAATACTACCTATCTGCTTTTTTCGCCCTATACCTTTGCCAAATACTAAAGCCACCGCACCATTTCCTCTTGTTTTCCACGGCACATTTGGATTTAATCGAACAAGACGGGGGTGGCCTATCAAATCAAATTCTGGTAATTCTCTAATAATTTCAGTAGCTAACCATGTCGTACACCCTCCTTTTACAGAATCTGTATCATCAATACCTATGTGTAACATTTAGATTATTCGAAAATGAATACTCCCTTAGCCCATTGTGGTTGAATTCGAGACTCGGTAAGATATGCTAGATTAATATTAAAATTAGCAGCCGTTCCTGCAGGAATGTAGGGTAATTCTCCAACTAAACTATAAATCAAAATATCAGTTTGTCCACGCTGATGAAGTAAATGGAGTAATTTTACAAGGTCGATTGAAAAATCAGTACTTGATGATTTAACGGCATTAGACCAATCAATACCTATGGTAATATCTTCTGCATAAACTAAAGCTGCATCTAATTCATTAAAACCTTGTAAATTTCTTAGAGGAAGAACCACCTGCCCTCTATCTAACATAAGTAAATCAATAATATCTTCACCCCATGTTAATCCAAAGTCCACATATATTTTATTCTCTGGATTCAATTTTAAAGATGAAGGGTTGGGGCGATTTCTAAGTATTCCACCCATATCCCAAATTAGTATTGGTTCATCAGTCTCTGGAACTGAAATCTCTTGACTAGAAGACATGAAATTAATAGTATCCAAGTCCCAAATTGGCTTAACCCTCTTACCTTGATTATAAGCCATTGCAGTCCAAACCATTTTTAGGCAGGAACATGTATCGATTTACCTCTTTCTAAAGATCTAATATTAATTTAATTTTAGAAGGTGGACCTTCTGAGACATTTAGCATGTGATAAGAAATAGCCTTTATTTCAACACCATACCCATGCTTCTTTTCGTTATATTTTTCCCCATGTATTTTTCCTTTTAATTTCTTATTCTTATCCATTATAATCTGAAGATTTGTAGAGCCAACTATAAAATTCTCCGTATCAAAAAGAAAAATTAGATGAGATATATAACGAATTAATAAATTATCTAAATCAATACCTTCCAAATCTATACTATGGAAAGACTTCAAGTTGGGTAAATTACCGCCAGTAATTATCTCAGTAAAGGCCAAACTAACTTCGTCAAAAGCTTCAGATAAATTTTCACCTTTAACCTCAATCCCAGCATCGGCAGTATGTTCAAAGATTTTTCTCAATATAGGGTTAAAACGCTTTCTTAATAAAAATGGTAGCGGGGGATGGATTTGAACCATCGATCTCCGGGTTATGAGCCCGACGGGATTTCCTAGCTACCCCACCCCGCTATGCTAAACTAGGACAAATCTGGCTCTGGAGTATCCCACTCTAGATGGCCTTGATATAAAAACTTGTCAGAGGTAACTAATAAATATATTACTATGATAAACTTAGTGTGGATAATGGAACGGCCTTAGAAGAAATTAAAAAACAAATAGAAAGTTTAGAGAGTAATCAGATTATTCTAATAGTAGTGGTTGCTGTAATATTACTCTATCTTGTTCTAACAAAAACACAAAGAGGTAGAGACGTGAGAAAAAAATTTAGAATTCTACCTAAGCTAATTCCATTAGAAGATGAATATGAAGCGGAAATTGAAGAACCAGAAAATCTTGATGGTAGTAACAGGCAACTTAAAGGAGAAATTATTGAAAATGAACATGATATTCTGAATAGACTATTGGGAAATAACGAACCAGAAAAATTAGATGGATTTAATGAAGAAGATGCCGTAATTTTTAAAGAACAAGAAGAAACAATACCACTTCCTAATCAAAATTTTGAAGATATGAAAGATCATAATAACTCTGCAAGTGAAAACCAAGAATACTGTGCCTCATGCAATAAACCGGTGAAAACTGAATGGAAAGCCTGCCCTTTTTGTGGTGAATTTCTCGAGATTTATGAAGACTAATTATTATTTCTTCTGCGTTGCAGAATAGTAACTAATGTTAATAACAATAATGTGGGCATGTACCCTAACGCTGGTAAGGATGAGTCATTATTATCTCCGCCATTCCCACTTGTGGTTTGCTCACTTACTGTTAAACGAATATCAAGAGAATTATCAGATAATGAATAAATTGATTCAGAAACTGCTTGCTCAAAGTCTACTTTAATTTTTAAAAGTGTAAAACCCGAAGATGGGTTTGACCAAGTTAATATTACTGGTTCATTACCAAAGCCACTGATGCCTTGTTCCAACTTATATTCATCTACCACTTTTTGACCTGCATACAACTTAATACCAAAAGGTACTGTACTTTTACCACCATTATTGTAAACTGTTAATCTTATTTGTACCGGTTCTGTAGAACTTAAATCGTCTTCTGTTAGAAGAGAGAATGGCTTACCATTGATAGAAACGTCTTCAATATTAACTGCTAAATCTGAAATTCTATCAAGTGGAATATCTATTATTATTTCTGAAGACAGAGTTGCAGAGCCATCGCCCGGGGAAATTGAATCTGCTGTTAAAAGAAGACCTATCGGATCACCTAAACTATTTTCGTAATTTAACGGCCTTAATACCAAATCTATTTTTTGTGTTTGAGACTTGTCTATAGTTACTGCCGAAATCTCAGTCCCATCAATCTCTATGCGTATAGACCAATCACTACGAGCAGTTGTAGCATCTAACCGATATGTGTCCTTATCGCTACCAGTATTTCTCAAATTAATACTGAAATAATAATAACCATCAATATCCAAAGCTTCTGGATCTACATTTATTTTATCAGGAGGTGAAAGAAATACTACGCCGTATGTTCTAACTGTAGCATCTAACTTAATGCTCTCAGAAACTGCAGAATTACTTGTTGAAGTCACAATTATGTTTACTGACTCTTTACTTCCTCCAGGTGCTGAAACTGGAGCTTCAATCTTAACTTGAACGTAATTGTACAAGTCCATTCCAATATCAAGGCTTGATTGTGAAGTTAATGTTGCTTCCCAATTTGAGGGTAACGAATTATCATCTAATTCTATAGTAAATATGTCTCGTGTATTGCCTCTATTGTATACTAAGAATTCAAAGTCGACCTTACCTCCCTTTGGTAACTGTCCAGAAGGACTATAATTCTCACTGAACTCTATTTCTAATCCATATTCATCAACAATCAGCTCATAGTCTATAGTGGCACTCCACATATTTCCATAAGCGTCCTCAATTGAAAACTCAATTTCATAAGTTCCAGTTACTATGTCTTGATCTTCTTGATAATACCAAGTTCCTTGGATATATTTAGCATAAGTATGCTTATCTTTAACTAAAATTGAATTTTGAAATTTCCCTCCGTTGGAAACTCCCTTAATTTCAATGTTAGCACTCTCTGAATCTAAATTATCGGCACCTAAAGCATTTGAGACGTTTACCTTGATAAACAAACTGTCTGCACTCATTTCTTCGACACGGTCATTACTAAAATAACCTAAGTAATCATTCGCAATTTCCACATGTCTAACATTCATCATAAATGAAGAATCACATGCTACAGTCCCTGAATCATTGCCACAACCTCTACTTGAACCTGCCTTGACCCAAGCTGTTCGATTGTCTGTATCTGGAGCCCATGTAACGCTTGTTTCAAGCTTAAACCCAATCGTCGTGTAAGCTGGAACTCCATCAGGGAAATCACTAGTGTCTATTGAAGAACTTTCTAATTCTAAAGTATAATTTCTACTTAAAAAGGCACCAAATCCAGAGGTTTTTGTGACTTCATCAACCGAAATATTTGACATGCCCTCAGATGTTGAAATAAATAATGTAGTGCGAAACCTAATTTCTTGAACATTTGTTGATTCAACCCATATAATATAACTCATGGAATCGCCCAAGTTAATAGGCCCTCCAAGATTCATTTCCCATGAAACTAATGGATAAAATGAATTTTCTTGGCCTGGCTCATCATAAGCTTTCCAATACTTTGGTTTTTCAGATGTAGGCTCTTCTGTAGTTAGCTCATAGGTATCTCCAAAACCGGCCTTATCAAAATAAATCTCAATGTCAGCATATTCATTACTCTCAGCTTGTGAAGGTCCTGCCATAATCAAAAAAGCAAGAACACAAAGCGATAGGGTTTGCCAGAAATGTTGCATTATTGTATAACCTTATTACACACGCTATTAAAGTTTCGTTAAAAAATGTATGGATTATCTAAAAAGATTATGTCCAGTACTTATATTGGTAACCTGACAATCTTCAGCAATAAGTTCTCCTCTTCTATAAACTTGTGAGGGAAATATGGCTGGCCAATCTTCAAATGGCGTCCAATTTGCATTGGAATGTAACTTGTCTAAATCTATTGGTTGGCTATTTTTCATATCAACTATCATAAAATCTGCAGTTAAACCTTGCGAAATACGACCTCTCTCTAAACTTAGACGTGATGCTGGAGCTTCAGACATTGCATTGATTAAACGAGACATTTCAAGACGTCCTTCTGAAACCTCATTCAGCATTAGCGGTATCATAGTTTCGACGCCAGGTAGTCCCGAAGGTGGCGTATCTGACCGTTTTTCACTTATAGTGTGTGGTGCATGATCACTAGCAAGAATCGGAATTTGTCCTTCTCGAAATGCATTATACAGTGTACTATTGTCATTACGTGTTCTTAATGGAGGGTCCACTTTACAATCCATTGATTGACAATTCTCCAAATTCAGAAGTAAATGGTGTGGGCAAACTTCTGAACTAGCTAAGCTAGGCATATTATTCAATCCATCTTCAGTAGACAAATGTGCGACATGCAAGTATGATGAAGAGGGCATTGAAGATAAACATTCAGATTCGGCATTATGACGGTTTTTGGTGTGATCTGCTAATTCTTTGAGAGGTTCATCATACATGTGATCTGGATGCTCTCCATGTATCACTAAAGGTTTGTTAGTTTTTTCCAAAATTTCTCTAGCATTAGAAAAATACTGTTCAGATGTAATACCATAAGGATATAATTTCCAGAATGCAGAAGGTATAGTATCAAACCACTCTTTATCGGCTAATCCTTCTTCTACATTAACTCCAAGACCAAAATCAACTACTGATTTAGAGGAAGCTATAGCTTCTTTTTCGTTAAAAGTAGTGACGTCTGAAGTAAAAGGATTCGTATTAGGCATATCTACAACTGCAGTAACACCACCACATGCAGCAGACTCAGAACCACTTTTCCAATCTTCCTTGTGCGGATAACCGGGATCTCTAAAATGTACATGCATATCTAATGCACTTGGTAACATAATTCCCTTAAATTTGATTATTTTATCTCCTTTGAGACTAGATTTTACTATCTTTATTTTACCATTTTCAATACCAACACAGGTATCTGTCAATCCCTTGTTTGGAATCCAAACTTTACCTTCAAAGACGTCCATTATGTTTTTTCCTCTACAACTAAATCAAAGGTTCTCGTATAAACCTGTTCGGTTCTACTTATTGCTCTCAAATCAAAACTAAATACACCTTCAGCAGGATCTTCGATTGGAGTTATTGACAAAGTCAAATTTGCATAAGAATTCGAGGTTAGATTCAAAGTCAAATTTTGACCTTCTGAGTCCCACCAAACATAATTACCAAACTCGGGAGAAGAAGAATTTAACAAACTATCCATCTCATTGACGAATATGTAATCTACTTCAAAAATAATAGTATAATTAATTATCTGATCAATATTTATGGTAAGATTATCCCAACCTTCTGATTCTCCTATATTTTTTATTGTAAAATTAGTCATATTGGATTCTCCATAAACTGGATTGAATTCATTTATATCTGATTCAATGCTTAAATCAAATTCAGATTCAACAGTGTAAATTGGCGATGGTGTGAAAGTTACAACCAAAATTAAAGCAGTCAGAATTCCAATAGCCCATCTCGATTTACCAAGAACTGAAAGTTCTTCTGATGGAGGTGGATGTGAGGTTCCTAAAAAATAAATCAAAACAGCATAGACTGCCCAACCTGAATATTTAGGACCAAAACCAGGAATATCATAGAAAGCCATGAGTATCAAGAGTAATATGACACCAAAAGAAATACCATTTGCTTTAGGGCCTAACAAAGCTCTTGCAATATGACCACCATCTAATTGACCTGCTGGCATTAAATTAAGAGCAGTAACAAAGAACCCAGTCCAACCTGCTAAAACCACAGGATGTGAAAGATAATCTCCACTAGGTGTATAAAATGTACTTGTTAAAGAATATAATAGGTCAAAGAATATTGAAGTACCTAGATAGAGAGAGTCTCCAGAATCAACTGGAGCCAAAACAGCATTTTGCTCAGTTAACCAAAAACCAAAAATTGTAACTGGAATTGCAACCAATAAGCCTGCGATTGGGCCGCTAGCTCCAACATCTAACAAGGCTTTTCGATTTGGTATAGGTTCCCGAATTGAAATAAAAGCCCCCATTGTCCCAAATGGAAAAATCATGGGTGGCATCGGTAGAAAAAAAGGTAAGGATGCTTCAAGATTATGCTTTTTGGCATAGTAATAATGACCCATTTCATGAGCTCCCAAAATAGCCATTAAAGGCAATGAAAATGTCATAAAACCCATGAAAAATACGTCAGGAGTTATCAAAAGACGAAGCCAAAACCACTCCATACCCAATAATTCTGAACCTGAATAGGAGGCCCACCACATAGAACCGGCCCAAGTAGTTGTAAAAATTGTGGCCAATAGTAAATATAAATTCATTTTATTTTTAACATAATCGAAAGAAGGTTGTGGAATTACTACAAGAATTAATTCATCACCAGCTCTTCTTAACATTGGAAAGGCTCTATCAGCTCCCAAGCTATTGACTTTCTTAAAAGCCAATCTTATTTCTTCAAATTTAAGTTCTAAATCGTCTGGTTCTTTGACATAAAATAAATGAGCATTCCCGTCCCAAACATAATTTTCAATGTTCCAACCGAATCTTTCTAGGAATTTAGTTATTGTTTTAGACATTCATACTCCAAGTACTGTTTTAGATATTGCCAATATTTCATCCCTTAATTCTGAGGGACCGTAAACTGAGCCTCTCCAGTGATCAAACTGGGCTTCATAAAGACCTGAAACTAGTTTAGACTCGTTATGTGCAAGAGATATATTTCCATCATTCTTTAGTATTTTAGTTTTCAATCCAGGCATTACTGAAAAATTAGGAATATCTACATATATTTTCGAAGAATCTATTCCTAATTTTGAAGATATGGAATCTTCATAATCTTTTTTCTTAGATCTTTCCAAACCAGATAATTCAATTTGCTCTTTGGTTATACTAACTGCTCTCTTCACTATTTTTCTATTTTCAAAGTTATTACAGATCTCACGGGATAAACCTCCAGCTTTATTTAATTCTGAAAGAAATTTATGATCGGTAAAAGTAGCAAAATCATCAGTTGAAAAATTGCCTGAATATATCGCAGAGGTTGCAGCCCTAGCTAACATTAATTGAGCACCTCTAGCAAATGGATGGAAATATACTGTTTGGTACATTGTGGATCTTGCTGTAAGGAGGGCCTCAACTGCAGGTAAGCCTTTTTCTTTAATTACTAAACTAGAATCATGTAAGCTCATAGTTGCTATCAGACGCCCCATATCCACTCCAGTACTCACTCCGGTATAATGAGCATCACGAACTAAATAATCCAAGCGATCACCGTCTAAATCTCCCGAAACTAGAGAATCTAATTTATGATCTCCCATTATTATTTGATTGATTTCATCAGGATTTAATCCTTCATCAGAGATTATATCTGATAGCTCCGTATTCGAAATAATTTTAGTTGTTCGAATTACATGATCTTCAACGCCCTCTATTTCATCACCTAGATGGGAAAATGCTGTATGTCCCAAATCATGTAAAAGACCAGCAACAGAAACTAATTGTTTGTCTTCTGAATCTAGACCAATTGAATCTGCCATTTTTCTGACAACATGACAAGTGCCCATACAATGTTCATGTCTTGTATGGTTTGCACCAGGATAAACCAAATTGATAGGACCTAATTGTTTTATCCAACGCAACCTTTGATATGAGGGAGTATCTATCAACTTACCTTCTAGAGAGGTTAAATCAATATAATCATGTATTGGATCTCTTATCCGAATCATCTTCTATACTGACTGTGTAGGGATGATAAAATAACTTACTCATTGAACTGTGTTCCACCTCTTCTTTATTTGGCTAATTTAAAGACTGCGGCCCAAAGCTTATAATGGCTAAATCGTATTGTTTTAAAGCCCTATGAACAACTCCGGAAAAACAAAAGAAATAGAAGTAGAAGAGTTGACAGAATGTACTGAATGTAAATCTGAACATATCGTTCGAGATTACAAGCGTGGAGAGATAACTTGTAGTAACTGCGGATTAGTTGTTGATGGACAAGTAATTGATCAAGGGCCTGAATGGAGAGCCTTCGACTCTGAGCAAAGTGAAAGAAGAGCAAGAGGGGGAGCACCCATGAGTGTTATGGTTCACGATAAAGGGCTTTCAACAGATATCGGCTGGGGTGGGCGAGACATATATGGAAACAATGTTCCAACCAGAAACCGATCTCAAGTTTATAGAATGAGGAAATGGCAAAGTCGAACTAGAGCCTCAAATTCAGCAGACAGGAACCTAGCTCAGGCGTTAACTGAGTTAAATCGATTAGCATCAAAGATAGGACTACACCGACAAGTTAGAGAAGAAGCTGCTATGCTTTACAGAAGGGCAGTTCAAGACAACTTAGTCAGAGGACGTTCTGTCGAAGGTGTAGCTGCTGCAGCATTGTATGGCGCTTGCAGAAGATGTGAAGTCCCAAGAACTTTAACCGAAATTACTGAAGCCTCACGAGCATCCAAGAAAGAAGTTGGAAGAACTTACCGTTATATTTCAAGGGAATTAAGGCTAAACTTACAACCGGCTTCACCATCGGTTTATATTGTACGATTTTGTAGAGAATTAGAATTACCAGGTAATGTAGAAAGTGCTGCAATAAACATACTAAACCAAGCTATCGAAGCTGAATTGACATCTGGAAGAGGTCCAACTGGTGTTGCAGCTGCTGCAATCTATATCGCATCAGTAGTATACAATAAAAGAAAAACGCAAAAAACCATTGCAGATACAGTCGGAGTTACTGAAGTAACTATTAGAAATCGTTACAAGGAATTAGCCAAAAATCTAGACATTGTAGTATACAAGTGAGGCTTCTTTGAAAGTAAAAAAACGTGATAATAATATTTATCACATAAGATTGGAACATGAAGATGACCTTTATCATTTAAATTTATTATTAGATCAGGATGACATGGTTAGAGCTCTAACTGAAAGAAGAGAATCTAGTCAAACTGATAGATTGCGCTCTGAGCGTGGTAAAAAACAGAAAATGAGATTAACCATAAATGTTGAAAAAGTAGAATATCAATCATTTGGACAACGATTGAGATGTCATGGCGTTATTGCAATAGGAGAACGTGATCAAGGATCACACCATACCTTAATTCTTGAACCTGGCGATGATTTTGATATTGGAAAAAATAATTGGTTAAGCCACCATAAAAAAAGACTCAAAGAAGCAGCTCAACCTGCAGTAACAGCTCTAGCAATTTGCATAGAAAGTGATAGTATAGTTATAGCTGAATTGAGGACATATGGGCTCCGAGAACTGAAAACTCTTAATCGATCAGGAAGTGGTAAATCAATAGGAGGAGAAGAACTTAATGCATTTTATGTTAGAACTGTAAAACAAATTGTAGATGTCCACATTAAAAATTCAGTCATGGTTATTGTAGGACCTGGATTTCTCAAAGATGATTTTGTTATTGTTGCTAAGAAAGAAGCTCCCGGCATTTTTTCAGGATGCGTTGTTGAAAATTCAGGCCAAGGAGGTATGGCTGGAATTAATGAGGCCATAAGTAGAGGTACACTTCCAAAAGCTGTAGCCCAGATTAAAATACAAGAGGAAATGAATGCAGTTGAATTATTGAAGGATGCTATTGCAAAAGATTTAGCAACATATGGAAAGATACATGTGAAGAATGCACTCGAAAGTGGCGCTGGTGAAAAATTACTGATTTTATCTGAAAAAACGAGAACTGAAGAAGGTAGGCTATTACTTAAATTAGCTGAAGACAATCGAACGGAAATAGTAGAAATATCTTCACATCACCACGGCGGTGAAATGCTAAGCGGATTAGGCAATATTGCAGTTATTCTCCGATACCAGTTGACATAAATTCTTTTAGAGGGGAGGGTGTAAGAGAGATATGATGCCAGGAATGGGGCGCATGAACCCCCGGATGATGAAAAAACTGCAAAAGCAGCTACAGAACTCAACTGAAGAGATTGATGCTACTGAAGTAATCATAAGAACAAAAGATAAGGAAATTTATTTTAGCAATCCAGCTGTAAGTGCTATGAACATGATGGGACAACAGTCATACCAGATTGTTGGTGAACCACAAGAAAGAGGATTGAGTGGTGAAGACAATGCTCCAAGCATACCAAATGAAGATATTGAATTAGTCGCATCTCAAGCTGGCGTTTCGCCAGATAAAGCAAGAAAGGCTCTAGAAGAATGCGGTGGAGAACCTGCTGAAGCTATTATTAAATTGATGGGAGGCTAAAATGGATTTTTCCGAAACTGAGGACCAAACAATGATAAGAGACATGGTTCGAGATTTTGCTGAAACTGTAGCAGCTCCAACTTGCCGCCAGAGAGATAAAGAACAAGAACCACCCATAAAGGAATTCAAGCAATTCGCAGAATTAGGAGTAGCAGGCATGACAATTCCTGAAAAATACGGTGGACAAAAATTAGATGATATTTCTGAAGCAATAGTTATAGAAGAATTATCAAGAGTAGACCCTTCACTAGGAGTTATGGTTGCAGTGCATGTTGGCTTATGCTCTATGACTATAGCACTAAGCGGTAATGAAGAACAAAAAAATAAATATTTGCCAAAACTAGCATCTGGAGAATATTTAGGTGCATATTCACTAAGTGAAGCAGGTTCTGGAACTGATGCTGCTGCAATGGTTGCACGGGCAAGTGACGATGGAGATTGTTATACTCTTAACGGAGAAAAAATGTGGGTTACAAATGGAACAACTGCTGATCTCTTTGTTCTTTTTGCTAAAGTAACAGAACATCCCGATTATGGAGTAAAGAAGCACGGTGGTGTCACCTGTTTTATTATCGAAAAAGGATTTGAAGGATTTAAAATAGGTAAAAAAGAAGAAAAATTGGGTATTCGTTCTAGTGATACATGTACATTAATCCTTGATAATTGTAAAGTCCCAAAAGAAAATGTTCTCGGAGAGGTGGGGAAAGGTTTTGCAATTGCAATGAATGCCTTAGACAATTCAAGAATTGGTATTGCTGCCCAAGGATTAGGGATAGCTCAAGGCGCATACGAAGCCGCTCTCAAATATTCTAAGGAAAGAGAAACATTCGGAAAACCAATCGCCGCACATCAATCAATCGGTAACTATCTAGCTGATATGGCACTCCGAATCGATGCTGCCAGATTACAGGTTTACAAGGCTGCATGGGCAAAACAACAGCACTATGAGAACGGAGCTGCAAGGCACACTTTAGAAGCCTCATATGCAAAATTAAATGCAGGAGATACTGCAATGTGGGTATCTGAAAAAGCAGTTCAAGTTTTAGGTGGTTACGGATACACGACTGAATTCCCTGTTGAAAGATTCTTTAGGGATGCAAAAATAACGCAAATTTATGAAGGAACACAAGAAGTACAAAGATTAGTCATAGCTCGTGAAATTGGAAAGTAAGAGCAATACTTTTATCAAACACTTTGTAAACTACATTGTAGGTCATTTTGACCTTTATAAAAATTGTTGGAGAAAACAATGCGTATAGGAGTCCCAAAAGAAACTGCCAAGAATGAAACACGTGTAGCAATTGTACCGGTTTCAATACCTAAATTAAAAAAACTAGGATTTGAAGTTATTATTCAAGAGGGTGCTGGCAAATTATCAGGGTATTCTGATTCAGAATATACTGAGAAAGGTGCTCATATCGGTAAATTAGATGAAGTAATGTCTACTGAATTAATTGCATCTATTAATGTACCTGATTTCAAAATGATGAAAAAAGGACAAATGCTAACCTGCATGGCTGATCCTTTTAGGAATTTAGAACAAACAAAGCAAATAATTGATTCCGGAATTACACTTCTTTCGCTTGAAGTAATACCAAGGAGACTGTCTAAGGGCCAGTCTATGGATGTTAACTCAAGTCAGGACAATTTGTCAGGATATAAAGCAGCATTAATGGGTGCTGAAAATATTGCAAAAATGGTACCTATGATGATGACATCTGCAGGAACTGTTAAACCTTCTAAATTTGTTATTCAAGGTGCTGCTGTAGCTGGATTACAAGCCATTGCAACAGCAAAAAGATTAGGAGCTGCAGTTCAAGCTATTGATGTAAGATTGGCAGCTAAACAAGATACGGAAAGTCTCGGTGCTAAATTTATTGATGTACCGGGATGGAAAGATGCTGAAAGTTCAAGTGGTCATGCTTCTTTGTTTACAGATAAAGGACTTCAAGAATCATTTGATAACTCGTTAATGGAAGCAGTAAGAAATGCAGATGTTGTAATAACAACAGCTAGATTATTTGGAACAAACGCGCCTAAATTATTTTTTGGTAAGGAAATGAACGAGAATATTACAAACGAAATGAAAGAAGGATCCGTCATTGTAGATATGAACTGTGATACTGGAGGAAATATAGTAGGCAGTAAAGAGGATGAGATTATTCAAAAGAACGGTGTAACTATAGTTGGAATACCTCTTTTGTGCCGAACTGTACCTAATACTGCATCTATGCTATATTCTAATAACGTCACTAACTTTGTGACTGTACTAGTAGATGAAGGAAAATTGACAATAAATCAAGATGAACAAGTCTTAACTGGTGATGAAGGTGGTATTTCTGCAGGTTATGGTGGAATCTTAATTGGTGAGAATGGTGAAATACATGCCAATCATACTAAATTAATGGAGGCAATGAAATAATGGAATTACTGAGTTTAATAGGCGCTATTACTATTTTTATTTTGGCTATCTTTTTAGGGTTTGAACTTATAACAAAAGTTCCTGCAACACTACATACTCCTCTTATGTCTGGAGCAAATGCCATTTCAGGTATTACTGTAGTTGGAGCTCTAATTTTTTCTAATACTGCTTTTAATAACGGAAATCCAGGCTCTGCTGCTTGGTTAGCTTTTTTTGCATTGATTTTAGCTACCATAAATGTAGTTGGAGGATTTGCCGTGACTAACAGAATGTTGAATATGATTGCTGGAAAAAGGAGAGGGAAATAGATGGATCCTGCAGTTTGGGATATTGGATATTTAATTGCCTCTATTCTCTTTATTTTAGGATTAAAGAAACTAGGTCATCCACGAACCGCCCCAACTGGTAATCTCTATGGAGCTTTGGGAATGCTACTTGCCGTGGTAGTAACTATTGCACAAATGGATTTTGGAGTAATTGATAATTTCGTCCTAATTGCCGGAGGGCTGCTTATTGGAGGTTTAATTGGATATGTTATGGCAATTCGGGTTCAAATGACTGGAATGCCTGAAATGGTAGCGCTATTCAATGGATTTGGAGGTGCTGCGAGTGCATTGGTTGCAGCCTCTGAAGTATTTAGACGAATTGAAGAGAACACATTTCCTACAGATTTAGAATTATACGTAGCTTGGATTGCTATCGGACTTTCAGCTCTAGTTGGATGGATGACATTAACTGGAAGTTTATTGGCTATGATGAAACTAAAGGGCGGTATCGAACTCTTTGGAACATGGTATCGAACTCCAACTTGGGGCCCTGGTTGGCTAAATTATGTGAAAGGGATTTTTCTAGTTGTAATTGTAGCTTTAATCTATATGAGTATTGAAGAACCTGGAAACCAAGATTACGTAATTGGAATTATTATATTGTCTTGTATTCTAGGTATTCTATTTGTTCTTCCTATTGGCGGAGCTGATATGCCCGTAGTAGTAAGTCTTCTAAATTCTCTATCAGGAATTGCTGCTGCATTTACTGGATTTATAATTAGTAATAATGTTTTAATTATTGCAGGTTCTATGGTTGGAGCTGCAGGGCTTATTCTAACAAATATTATGTGTAAAGCAATGAATCGACAACTCATTGATGTATTATTCAAATCTTTCGGAGGTTCCGATAAGGAACAAGTCACAAGGACAAAGGTAGGATCCGATCCTGAAGAAGTAGCAATGATTTGTGATGGGATTTCAAAATGTGTGATTGTTCCAGGATATGGTATGGCTGTATCTCAATGCCAACATCAAGTTCGAGAATTTGCAGATCTCTTAGAAGCAAATGGATGTGAAGTTAAATACGGAATTCACCCAGTAGCTGGAAGAATGCCGGGACATATGAATGTATTATTGGCTGAAGCAAATGTGCCTTATGAAAAATTAATTGAAATGGATGATATCAATTCAGAAATGGGAGAATGTGATGTGGCCATAGTCGTTGGAGCAAATGATACTGTGAATCCTGCAGCCAGAAGCAATGAAGGCCCATTAGCAGGCATGCCAATCATCAATGTCGATAAAGCAAGAGTCGTTGTGATGGTAAAGAGATCATTGTCTGTTGGTTATGCTGGCGTTGATAATGATTTATTCTATGAAGACAATACTATGATGTTATTTGGTGATGGGAAAAAAATGATGACCGAACTAGTTTCTTCGATGAAAGATCTTTAGAACTTTTGTTGACCGCTATCTAATTTATCAGTCTCTGAAGATTCAACTAAACTAGTAATCTCTTCGATTTTATCAAGTGGTTTCTCAAGTTGCCTTCTTCGCGTAGAAACCATAGTATCATAATCTTTCTTAGCTGTATCCAAACTTCTTCCCATCTTATCCATAATTTCAACATATTTTTCCCATTGCATTTTAAAATTATTTAATAAGTTCATAACTTCCGTTGCTTTCTTTTCCATTGCAAAATTGCTAATTGCTTGATTAATTAAAGAGAGAACAGCATACAGCGTAAGTGGTGAACAAAGTAAAACTTTATTCTCAAGAGCATAGTCAATAACATCACTGTCTTCCTTATTAATAAATGAAAAAATTGATTCATTTGGAACTAACATCAAAACATAATCTACGGTACCTGAAGAAGGATCAATGTAACTTCTTTTTGTTATATCTTTAACATGCTTCTTAACATCTTTAAGAAAACTATTTTTTTCACTTGAACGTATCAACTCATCTTCAGTACCAACATATTTTTCATAATGAGCTAAAGGGAATTTAACGTCCATATTGAGATGCTTTCCTTTAGGTAAATTAAATGTAAAATCTGGGCGTTCACCTGAATCAATAACTCCCTGTTTAGTATAATTAATTCCTTCAATGAAGCCAATTACATTCAAAATATCCTCAACGATTCTCTCACCCCATTGTCCCCTTTTCTGTGATGATGAGAGGATTTCTCGTAATTTTGAGGTTGTTTCTCTTAAATCTTTTGTTTGAGAATTAGAATCTTCAAGACTTTGGTTAAGTTTGATTGAATGCTGCTCAATAGATTGTAATTTCTTTGACATTGTTTCTAAATTTCCATCAATTAACTTTTTCTTATTCTCCAGATCCTTGTCAGCTTCCTTAGAAAGATTTTGAAATTTGTCATCAGCTATCTTAAGGAATTCTTCAGTATTAGACTTGTTTACATCAAAAGCTACTGATTTGAAGGCCTTTTCCATTTCTTCCTTAATTCCCTCTAATTCTTCATCATTAGAGTGATTTGTTTGATTAGCTAAATAATAACCCAGTCCAATTCCAATAATTAAACTAATTATAATGTAAATCTCTACCATTCTATATCTCTTAACGCGGGCTAATATTAATCATTTTATTACACAAAGCTATCTAAAAGTCATCCTTTAACATGTATTGAGAATTGTACTAGTTGAACCACAACATCCCGGTAACGTAGGCGCTGTAGCTCGCGCTATGGCTAATTTTGGATTGACCGATTTAGCAATGGTAAATGGATGTGAACTAGCTGATGAAAGTTATGCAAGATCTAAATCAGGGAGGCCGGTTTTAGAAAATTCAAAACGTTACAAAACTATTGAAGAAGCTATAGCAAATTGTGACATCGCTATTGGAACTAGTGGAATAACGCCTGAAGGAGATAAAAGATGGTTTAGAGCTCCTGAAAACGTTGAGAAAATTAATGATATTATCACTGAAAGAGAAAATCCAGCATTGTTGTTTGGGCGAGAAAATTACGGACTTTACAGAGAGGAATTAGCTCTTTGTGAAACGACCATAACTATTCCTACAAATCCGGAATATCCAGTACTTAATCTTTCTCATGCAGTTTCAATAGTTCTTTACGAAATAAAAAGAAAAGAGAAAGTAAAAGGTCCGAAAAAACGAAAAAATGTTTCTAACGACGAATTTGAAAGATTAGTTGAGAGAATTATGGATTTATTGGAAAATAGTAGCTATCCCAAGAGAAGACTAGATCGTTCTAAAACAACCCTAAGAAGATTAATCTCTAGAGGAAATCCTGATGAAGGCGAATATGAAAACTTAATGGGAATATTCAAGGCAATAAGAGAGGGAAAAAGATGAAATATATTATGGTTACTGGCCCAATGGGAGCTGGGAAGTCAACATTTATGAGAAGTTTACCTAAACCTCAAGAAAACTTTGTTGTACCTAGCAATGTTCCTGACATGATGCTAGATTATTCATGTAAATTAAAAAAAATGATGTTTTACGAAATCGATGCACCGACCGCTACTGGAATAGCTTGGATAGATTGGATTAAAGCTGCAAACACACAGCTTATTGTTGGAAATGGAATAGAAGGACCTGATGAATATTTTATTGAATTATGGAACTACTTAGTTCAAAATACTCCCGAGACTCAAAGAGTTATTATACTAAATCGCACAGATAAGATTACAGACGAATGGAAAACTTATGCAAATGAAAAAATAATGTGTATTGGAATCGGGAATACTATTGATGAAGAAACAGCAATAGCTGCCGAAAATGATATTTCAGCCATTATAGATTATCTAGAGGAATAAAATGAATAATGATAAAAAAATTGAAAGCTTGAGATTTCTTTTAGCTGCAGCAAGTCAAATCTACGGTGAAAAGAAATTACTTCAAATGTTGAATACACAAGGTGCTCCTCAACATGAACATATAGAATTGCTCGTAAATGACCCTGGACTAAGATTTACACATTTAACAATGGCGCTAAAGGAATCTGATGACTTTATTTCCCAATTAGAAAATCGATTAACTGAATTATGCAATATCGCAGATAGCTTAGAAATTGGTAAACCTGAAAATATTAGAAAATGGTTGAGTGATGACTGTAGGCCCTGTATAGTAGAACACATTATTCAAGGATATGAAGATGTATATCATATTATGATTGAATTGGATAATAGGCTAATGTGGCCTGGTTGGCCCCTTATTGGGAAATTACATGACCCAATAGAATAAAGAGGAAGAAGATTAATACTACATTCAATACACGATTCTGAGGATACAATGAGTAAAGCACATGTTTATCGATTTGGACCAGGCATGACTGATGGTGATGCTGAGATGAAAAACCTATTGGGTGGAAAAGGGGCAAACCTTGCTGAAATGGCTATTTTAGAAATTCCAGTACCTCCGGGATGCACAATAACTACTGAAATTTGTACATACTATAATGAAAATAATAAAAGCTATCCTAAAGAATTAGAAGAACAATTAAAGAATTCCATTAAAGATATTGAAAATAGCGTAGGAACTGTATTTGGAGATCCAGATAATCCTCTGTTACTATCTGTGCGATCTGGGGCTAGAGCTTCAATGCCAGGTATGATGGAAACTGTTCTTAATGTAGGGCTAAACGATTTTACAAGAGAAGGATTAATTTCTAAAAGTGGCGATCCAAGATTTGTATATGATGCTCAAAGAAGATTAATTCAAATGTATTCTGATGTTGTTATGGAAAAAGCCTCTGGAATTGAACCTGAAGAAGGCATGGGAATTAGAAACCAATTAGAACATGAATTGGAAAAAATGAAAGAACAAGCTGGCGTGACTGAAGATACTGAATTGTCTGCTATGAATTTGAAAGATTTGGTTGAAATCTATAAAGGAAAAGTTATCGAAGTCCTAAAAAAACCATTCCCAGAAGATCCTTGGAAACAATTATGGGGCGCTATTTCAGCTGTTTTCCATTCATGGGATGGAAAAAGAGCAAAGGCTTACAGAAAAATTGAAAATATACCTGAAGAATGGGGAACTGCTGTTAATGTACAAGCAATGGTATTTGGAAATCTAGGAGACGACAGTGCTACAGGCGTCGCATTTACTAGAAATCCAGCAACTGGTGAGAATAATTTCTACGGAGAATGGCTAGCAAAAGCTCAGGGGGAAGATGTTGTAGCCGGGATAAGAACACCTAATCCGCTCAATGAAGTCTGTAGAACTGAACACAGTGGAGATTTATCTAGCTTAGAACAAGAATATCCACACTTGTATAACGAATTAAACGAAATTAGAATCAATCTTGAAAAACATTACAATGACATGTTAGACATTGAATTTACTATTCAGTCAGGAAAATTATGGATGCTACAATGCAGAATAGGCAAGAGAAATGGACCTGCTGCAATTCGTATGGCATCTGAAATGGTTAATGAAAAAATGATTGATGAAAGAACAGCAGTAACTAGAGTGTCGCCATCACAATTAGATGAATTATTACATCCAATCGTTGATCCTGATATGGAAAAAGTAACTCCATTGCTTGCAAAAGGACTGCCTGCAGGACCTGGAGGTGCTACCGGAAAAGCTGTTTTCACAGCTCAAGATGCTGTTGATTGGGCTGAAAAAGGAGAAACTGTTGTATTAGTTCGTGAAGAAACAAATCCAGAAGATGTTGAAGGGATGCGAGCTTCTGTGGCTATACTAACCTCGAGAGGGGGAATGACATCGCATGCAGCTTTGGTTGCAAGAGGTTGGGGAATGTGCTGTATAGTTGGTGCTGGTGAAATGAAAGTTGATTCTATTAAGAAGGAATTTGTAGTAGAAGGAAAGACCATAAAAGAAGGCGATTTGATAACTTTAAATGGAACTGCTGGAAAAGTTTATGAAGGTGAATTACCACTAATTGAGACTGACATTACTAGTGATTATCTAACTCATTTCCTAAGTATGTGTGATGGAATAAAGAGAATGAAAGTTAGGACAAATGCTGAAACTCCGTCAGATGCTAAACGAGCCCTAAGCTTTGGAGCTGAAGGTATTGGACTCTTTAGAATAGAACACATGTTCTATGGAGAAGGTTCTGAAAAACCCTTATTTCATCTTCAAGAAATGATTATGGCTAACAGTCCCGAAGAACGTAAAACTGCTTTAGATCTGTTATTTCCATATATGAAAAATGACATTAAAGATACATTGAAAACAATGGAAGGCCTTCCAGTTACAATCAGATTAATGGATCCTCCATTACATGAATTTATCCCACATGATGTTAATAGACAAACTGAGCTTGCAGAATCACTTGGAATTGATTCTACTGAATTAGCTAGAAGATCAGATGCATTAAAAGAATCGAATCCAATGATGGGACACAGAGGTGTGAGATTAGGAATCACCCATCCTGAAATTACCGAGATGCAAGCACGAGCCATCCTTGAAGCTGCAGCTGAATTAAACATTGAAAATGTAAAAACTTTCCCTGAAATAATGATTCCATTGACTGGTATGGAAACTGAATACAATCATCAAGAAAAAATTGTCCGAGAAGTAGCTGAAAATACAGAAGGATTAGACAATTATATGGTTGGAACAATGATGGAAATCCCAAGAGCAAGTTTTGTTGCAGACCGAATTGCAGAAACTGCTGAATTCTTTTCATTTGGTACTAACGATTTGACACAAATGGCATTTGGATTTAGCCGTGATGATACTGGAGGATTTATGCCAGCATATCTAGAATTAGGATTATTACCTGAAGATCCTTTTGCAAGTCTTGACGAAGGTGTTTGTGAATTAGTAAAAATGGGAATTGAAAAAGGAAGAAAAACAAAACCTAATCTAAAGATTGGAATTTGTGGTGAGCATGGTGGTGAACCAAAATCAGTCCACTTCTGTCATAATGTAGGTATGGACTATGTTTCATGCTCTCCTTTTAGAGTACCTATCGCCAGACTTTCTGCTGCACAAGCAGTATTGAACAATGAAAAATAACCAAAATAGCGCTCAAAGATTACTTGAAATTAGTGTGTTTTTAGGAATAGGGACCTTAATCATTACATATATTGTTTCAACAACTAGTGGAAGAGTTGCACCATTTATTCCAATTATCTCCGAAATGCCATTCAATGACCCTGAAGGATCAATATTTGGCATTGGACTTGGAATCAGCATGTTCAGTTTTCTAATTTTAGCTCAGGTGTTTCACAAAATCTTCAAACCGTTATCAAAAGAAATTGATAGTAATTATGAAAACATGAATGATTTAATTAGAATAATAGCAACACTGGGAGCTATTTGCGGAATTATAACTGTTAATTTTAATTGGGATACTTATCCTATTTTACATGGAATTACTGCATTTATATTATTTACTTCATTTTTAATTTGGAATACTTTTGCCTATCTTGTCTTAGAAAAATCTGGAAAGGGAAATAGCCTTCGGAAATATGCAGTTTATGCAGGATGGATGTTCTATGTGTTTATGGCTATCTTTAGTGTACTTGATAACCAAGAATTACAAAAAGAAGAAGGTGATTTTTTCTATAGGATGAATAATCCTCCAACTGTAGATACTGAAAGATCAATGTATCTAAATATCACGGCATTTTGTGAATGGGCCATGGTATTTTCGTTCTATACTAGTGCTCTTACTCATAAAAAGGAACTGGAAGGAATTTCTATCTAATTTTTGAAAGTTAAAAGTTTATAGTGGCTCTGCATTCGCAGTATACTTGGCCACTGTCGAACAGGAATTATTATACGCCATTCGTGCTATTGAAGTTCTTCTGGAATCTGGCGTTGGTATTGCTGAAGCAATGAAGCATATTGCCGATGAAGATTATGGTGAGCTGAGCACAATTTTTAAACAAATATTTTCAGACACAGATGGAGGTCGGAACTTTAGTGATGCAATACGTACTCAAATGAGAAGTACTGATTCATCCGGTCTAAGAAAAGTTCTATCTACTTTGATTATGTCAATTGAAGAAGATACGAATGTTATTGACCGCTTAAGATCTATTGCAGACAAAGAAGCAAGAGAACGACGTGTAAGTTTAGATACATTCATTGAAGGATTGACTGCGACATCTGAACAGTTTCTAATTGTATCGATTCTAATTCCAATTATTGTAGTAATTGGGGCAGTTGTAAACGGAATAATAGAATCTGCAAAAGCTGCAGGCGGTGGATTTCTTGGTAATACACCTGAAATGCCAACTGTATGTGTACCAATTTTATTTGGTATAGCTAGTATAATTATTGTTGGAATGGTATTTCAAACTAAAGCAAGGGAGCCTGGAGTATGAGCATACTAGACGATTTGTTCAGTGGAGATGGAATGGGCGATATCTATGGCCTCATATGGATTGGATTAGGAATATGGGCTGCTGTTGGACTTTTCTTTTACATTCCTGCCAAAAGAAAATTAGACCGAATTAATGAATTGGAAATGGTATGGCCTGATGTTCTAGCTGATTTAGCTGAAGAATTAAGAGCTGGAATGGGTGTAGAATCTGCATTAGATGCAATTTCACGTTCGAGGAGCGATCGTATGGGTGTTATGCTTAAAGCTGCAGTTGAAAGAATGAGAGACGATGGTTTTGGAATGGCAATGAAAGACTTTGCTAAGAAAACTGAATCTCCTATGATTTCAAGAATTGTTAGTATCCTGAATGTCGCATTAGGTTCATCTGGAAGCTTTGCTACTACTCTCGAAAATATATCTGAAGAATTCTGGGAAATATATATGCTACGTAAAGAAAGAATTACCAAAACACAAAGTACTGCAAACTTTATTCTATGGGGAGGATCAATTATCTGTCCTGTCCTCTTAGGAATAATTGTCGCAGTATTTGGAAGTGGAAAAGCTGGATCTATTACATTAGATGTAAAATTAGATGTATTGAACCAAGCTATGTTTTTCTACATGATGGTTTTAGGCGCTGGAGGTGTGTGGATGCAATCTGTAATTTTACAAACTACTAAAACGGCAATATGGAGAATGCCAATGTATATGTTCTTAGCAACAACTGTACTTCTATTATCTCTAAAAATATCTATAGTATAAACATGGAACAAGGACGAATTATTGAAAAATATGATACCGCAAATATAGTCGAGAGACCTGGTTCTCAACGGCCTCTTTATCAAGTTACAAAAGCAACCAGTTCTCCTCAATATGGAGCATTGAAACCTCTTTTGGACGACGATAATTTAGAAGAAATAATGTACAATCATCCTGAAAGGGCAATTATGGTGGCTCATAGAAAGCACGGAATGTGCGTGACTAACGTTAAAATGACTGGAGATGAAGCTACAGCCATAATCAAAAGAGTGGCTAAATATGTTGGAAGAAATATAGGTCCTGGAAATTTATTATTAGATGGAAGATTACCTGATGGAAGTCGTGTAAATGCAACAATCCCGCCTGTTTCTCCAAATGGTCCAACAATGACCATTAGAAAACAAATGAGCGACCCGTTAACTGTAGTGGACTTGATGAAATTTGGAACAATGTCTCCTCGTTTAGCTTCACTATTATGGATGTTTACGGATGGAATGGGAGCAGCACCCTCTAATATCCTAGTAGCTGGAGGAACTGGTTCTGGAAAAACTACAACTCTAAATGTTTTAGGATTATTTATCCCTGCTAAAGACAGATTAATTACAATTGAAGATGTTACTGAAGTTCAATTAAAACATGAACACCATGTACAACTTGAAACCTTCAACTCTACAAAACCTGAAGAGCCTGAAGTTAATATGGACTCATTATTGAAGAATACCTTGCGAATGAGGCCTGATCGCATTATTGTTGGTGAAGTTAGAGGGCCTGAAGCTAAAACTCTGTTTACTGCAATGAATACTGGTCACGAAGGTTGTTTTGGAACAGTACATGCTAATACTGCTCAAGAAACAGTTTCAAGATTAATTAATCCACCTATGGAAGTTCCACCAATAATGATGAATGCCTTACATTTGATCATTATGCAAAGTCGTATTGCTGTAGGAGGAAAACAAATACGAACTATAACTGAAGTTTCTGAATTAGCTGGACTAGAGGGCTCAAAGCCTAGATTGAATACGCTGTTCAAATGGAATGGTCAAACTAATAAATTAGAAGAAACTGGAGTTCCTAGTAAATTAAGAGAACGGATTTCTAAAGCTGCAGGAATTGCACCAAGGCAATTTGATGAGATGGCACAAAATAGACAGAAAATTCTTGAATCTTTAGTTCAAAGAGGCTACAACGATATTAAGCAAGTCAGTACTGTCGTTCAAAATTATTACGCTAAGATGTAAGCATATGGTAAGCACTTATTCTGAAGCTGGAGTAGATATCGATGCAAGTGAAAGAGCTACTGAAGCTCTCATTGCACAAATTAAAAGCGTTAACAGAAAGGGTGACGGTGAAGCCATAAAATTAGATAATGGATTTGCAGGACTAGTCAAACTTGGAGATGGTGCATTGGCAATGTGTACAGATGGTGTTGGTAGCAAATTATTACTAGCTGAAGAAATGGATTCGATACACACAGTTGGAATAGATTGTGTTGCAATGAATACAAATGATCTAATTTGTGTTGGAGCTGAACCACTAAGTTTTGTAGATTATATCGCACTTGATAAGCCAGATGAAAAATTGATGGCTAAAATTGGAATGGGGCTAGCTGAAGGCTGTAAACAGTCTAATTGTACCCTTTCAGGAGGAGAAACTGCAATTCTACCTGAATTAGTTCACGGTTTTGACATTGCAGGAACTTCTGTTGGTTATGTAAAACAAGACAAAATTATTGATGGAACTAAAATTTCTGAAGGTGATATCTTAATTGGATTAAAATCAAGTGGACCTCATTCAAATGGGTATACTTTGATTCGTAAATTATTTGACGGGGATAAAGACATTGGAAAACAGCTTGTTGAACCTACTAGAATTTATGTCAAAGAAGTAATGAACTTGATTAAACAAGTAGAAGTCCATGGAATTGCTCACATTACAGGAGGTGGATTAGACAATATTAATCGAATAAATGACAATTTTCAATATTTAATCGATAATCCTTTACCTGTACCTCCTGTATTTGATTGGTTACAAGAAAAAGGAAGTATTGAAGACAAGGAAATGTATCGAACATTCAATATGGGAATGGGGATGATAATTATTGTTAACAAAAATGATGCCGAGAAATCAGTATCAATTCTTGGAGAGCATGCGCAAATTATTGGTTCTGTTAGAAATGGAAAAGGTGTTGAACATAAACAAGTAGCAACTGAGCTCGCTTAGTCCAATACCAATTAATTCTTGGATCTCAAGTAATTCAAGGCTGAGCCTGATTTGAACCATTCTACTTGTAAATCATCCATACTGTGATTGCAAACAAAAGTGTCCATAGTTCCATCACTGTGTTTTGCTTCCACTGTAACCTCAGAATTAGGACCTAGTTCATCAGTTCCCTTGATTGTTAATCTGTCATCTACTCTCAATAAATTCCAAGAAGATTCGTCTGCAAAAGTAAGAGGCAAAACTCCCTGTTTCTTCAAATTAGTCTCTGCAATACGAGCCATGCTTCTTGCAATTACTACTTTACAACCTAAAAATCTTGGAGACATCGCAGCGTGCTCTCTACTACTTCCTTCTCCGTAATTTACATCTGCAACTACAGCCCAACCTTGTCCATTCTCATAGTATTTTCGTGCAACCTTAGGCAGTTTACCTTTACTTCCATCAAGTTGATTGATTGCTGTACCTTGCTCTTCTGTGAAAGAATTATGAGCTCCAATGTAACAATTATCTGAAATATTATCTAGATGACCTCTAAATTGTAACCAAATACCTGCTGGAGAAATATGATCTGTAGTGCATTTACCTTTAACTTTAACAAGAAGAGGAATATCTGTCAAATCTTCTTTAGTTATTGCTTCAAAAGGTTCTAGTAACTGTAAACGGCGACTTGTTGGAGAAACATCAAGGTCAATATTACCTTCTAAGGGTGGAACAAAACCAACCAAACTAGATTCAAAACCGTTAGCCGGTAATTCAGAACCAGTAGGTGGTTTCAAAGAGAATTCCGTCCCATCAGCTGCAACCAATTTATCTTTTTGAGGATTGAAATCAAGGCTACCTGCAAGAGCCATGGCCGTTACAATCTCTGGACTTGTGAGGAATGATAAGGTTTGGTGATTACCATCATTTCTCCCACTGAAATTACGATTGTAAGATGATACAATTGAATTTACATCTCCTTTGGAGACATCCTCGCGTTTCCATTGCCCTATACAAGGGCCGCAAGCATTTGCTAATACAGTTCCTCCAATATCATCAAGAAGTTGCATTTGACCGTCTCTACGAATTGTTTGGTCGATTGTATCTGAACCTGGTGTAACCATGAATTGAACTTTTGATTTTATTCCTGCTTCTTTGGCTTGTCTTGCAACCGAAGCTGCCCTTTCCATGTCTTCATATGATGAATTTGTACAAGAGCCAATTAATGCAGCTTGAATGTCTGTAGGCCAGCCTTTATTCTTAGCTTCCTGACCTAAATCTGAAACGGAACGTGCTAAATCGGGAGTGTGAGGACCAACAATCATTGGCTCTAGTTCTGAAAGATTAATCTCAATTATTCTATCATAGAAATTTTCAGGATTTTCTAAAACTTCTGGATCGGCAACTAAAAGTGATGAATGCTCATTCGCTAATTCAGAAACTCCTGACCTACCTGTAGCGTCGAGATATCTTGCCATACTATCATCATATGGAAATAACGAAGTTGTCGCTCCAACCTCAGCCCCCATGTTGCAAATAGTTCCTTTACCAGTACAAGAAATCGAAGAGGCTCCAGGGCCAAAATATTCTACAATGTGGCTTGTTCCTCCCTTAACTGTCAATTCTTCACAAACTTTCAATATTACATCTTTAGGAGATGACCATCCTGATAATTTACCTGTAAGATGAACTCCAATAACTCCAGGCCAACGAATCGTAAATGGCAAACCAGCCATAACTTCCATTGCATCAGCTCCACCGACACCGATTGCAACCATTCCCAAACCTCCTGCATTTGGTGTATGTGAATCAGTACCAATCATCAGGCCTCCTGGAAATGCATAATTTTCAAGAACTACTTGATGAATAATTCCAGCTCCAGGTTCCCAAAATCCAGCTCCATACTTTGCAGATGCTGATTTCAAAAATGAAAATACTTCGGAACTTTCCTTGTTTGCATCTGCCAAATCACTATCTCTACCTACTCTAGCTTGGATAAGATGATCACAGTGAACAGTAGAAGGAACAGCTACCTCTGAGCGACCTGTTAACGCAAACTGAAGAAGTGCCATCTGTGCTGTTGCATCCTGCATAGCCACTCTATCTGGCTGAAGTTCAACATATGATTTACCACGTTTTGGTACTTTATCTAAATTTAATAAATGTCCGAAAAGAATTTTCTCAGATAAAGTTAATGATCTACCCAAATTCTGTCTAGCCAAATCATGCTTTTTTGACATTTCTGCATATAGGTTTTCTATTTGAGATAAATCTAACATTATTTTCTTACCTAGAACGATTAATTATAGGTTTTCTTCATCATCTTCTATTACTACTGCCATCGCCCAAAAAACAACTGCTAAAACCCAAAAAAGAAATGAACATGGAAGGCGTAAAGAACGACCTGAAGCTGGAACAATATAATCCTCATTACCCCATAAAATCATTCCACCAGCAACTACACAAGTTAATGCTAGAAAATAAGATAATACTTCACTAAAATCCATTACCAAGAATCCCAAACTGTCTTTTTCGCCATTTCCATTGAGTAAAAGGTATTGTAGATAAGTGATTTTTTCCAACCACTTGGATTAATTTCTTCCCAATCTACTTCATCGCCTTCCTTAACTTTTCTCATTCCATATTCAAAAGCTTTATTCCCTAATAATGCAAAAATTCCTCTACGTGCAATATCTGCTTTTTTCCTTTCTCGAAATTGTTCTTTCCACAATTTGTCATAATCTAAAGAATTAGAAAGTGCTCTCTGAGCCAATACTCCAGATTCTACCGCATAATTCATTCCAAAGCCTCTCCACGGGTCTTGAAAACCTGCAGCTTCTCCTGTATAATACACTCCATCTTTTACTGCAGTTTTAGGAAAGTGAACTCCACCTTGTCCTCCCACAGTTCCAGTTGGTTTAGCGCCATCTATTATATTTTTCAGAACTGGCCTTTCCTCAACGGCTTTATACATCAATTTTTTTACTTGTTTAGCATAAGGTTTCGAACAACAATTCATGACTTTTATAGTATCTTTATCCATTGGAATTATGTATAGATACCAGCCTCGTGGCGAATACTTTTCATCATGCATATACAAAAATTGATCTCTAGGAAAATCTGAATTTTCATAATAGGCACCAAATGCAGCCATGTCTGTTCGATAAGACCCTGAAGACATTATGTCTCCTGATTTTGGTTTAGGTCTAGATTTAAAATTAAATTCGACACCTAAATCTTTAGCCTCATCTGCTAAACCTCTTTCCAACGAATTTTCTCCACCTCGAAGTATTAGTGGTAAAGGTTCTTTGAGAGATATTGTAAAATCTCTTTTCTGTGTACAACAAACAAACTTTTTAGCATCCTTAAATGTAAATTTAGGATTTAATCCCCATTTATTCAAATATGATGTTGCATCAGCCTCTGAAGAAGGTGTGTTGGGACTTTCTTTCAATAAAACTTGATAATTTGGATGGAATTGCATCCCTATATCCTCTCTAGCTTCATGAATTTCTACTTTTTCATCATTCTTTGCAAAATTAATAGCTGCAGCTAATCCTGAAAGGCCTCCACCTATTATTTTACGTTTATTTCCCATGATTTTTCTCTTTATGGATATCTTAAATTTCAATCAGAAGTTTTTGAAGTTTCATGATGCTATACAATGTCATCTAAGTGCAAATAGAATAGGTCTTAAAGTTCTATTGTTAAAATAATATTTATTTTTTTGAAGCTGCTTCAACTACATTAGACATTAACATAACTACAGTCATAGGCCCTACACCACCAGGGACTGGCGTCAAAGCTCCAGCAACCTCTCTAACATCAAAAGAAGTGTCACCAACAAGACCTTGATCTGTACGATTTACTCCTACGTCTATTATGACTGCTCCAGACTTAACCATCTCTTTGGTAACTGTATTAGGGTAACCAACAGCTACAATCAAAATATCCGCTTCCTTACAAAATTTTTGGATATTAGGTGTTCGACTATGGCAAACCGTAACTGTTGCATCCATACCTTTCTGAAGTAGTAGTAGAGAAATCGGTTTTCCAACAATAGTACTACGGCCAACGACCACTACATTCTTTCCACTAGGATTATTGCCTGTACGAGATAATAACTCGATGATTCCTGCAGGAGTACATGGTTTCATTCCTGGATTTTCTTGTACTATTTTACCTAAATTAGTAGGATGAAAACCATCAACATCATTTTCAGGTTCTATCAAATCTAATACACTTTCAAATCCAGCTGGCAAAGGTAGCTGAACAATTATACCGTCTTCAGTTCTATTCAAATCCTTAACTAAATTTTCCAACTCTTTTTTAGATATATCTGACGAAAGATGATGGTGGGTTAGATTAATTCCAATACGCTCAGCTGCATTAGATTTAGCACGAATATAAGAGGTAGAAGCAGGATCTTCACCGACCTGAACTACTGATAATTTAGGCGGTATTTTCATTTGTGCTACTCTAACTTGTAACTCATCCTCTATCTCTTTTGCAATTTTCTTTCCATCAATTAACTTAGCAGTCAATGTAAATCCTCTAACTGATAAAGTTCAACTTCAATACGAGGCCCATCGCCTTGTGCTGCAATTCTCTTTCGGACTATTAATTCTGATATTTGACCATCATCATGATACAAGACTCCACTAAGGCCATCCTTGATAGATTTAGCAATATTATCTGCATCTGGTCTCTTTGAATGGTACTCTTCTTTTCTTGGTTCTTTTACCCGCCATTTGCTCTTAGGACATGGAAAATATGCAAATATTTCAATTCCCAAAGGCCCCTCAAAAAGACCTTCAAGTCCAGCTTCAGTTCGAGCTTTCTGACCAATATAGGCAATATCTGCCTTGTAGACCTTACTGGGTTTTGGATCTGTAGCAACAACAAAATTACCCTTTCGATAAAATCTAGGTCGGCCTTGAGCAACGGGCTTTCCTGGCAATGTAAATTTAATACGCACACCAACCCATACGGGGGGGACAAAAAACGTGTTCGTCCAACATATTATTTTAATTAGGTGCTCACAAGCAGGATATTATGCGTGTTGCTGTCCTCCATGAAGACAGATGCCAACCAAAGAAGTGTCAGAATGAATGCTATAATTTCTGTCCACCTGTTAGAAATGGGGTTGAAGTTATTACCTGGAGAAGAGACAATAAACCCATTGTTTCCGAACCTCTGTGCATTGGTTGTGGAATATGCGTACACAAGTGCCCACATGACGCATTAACTATAGTTAATTTACCTGATGAACAAGAAAAAGATACAGTCCACAGGTATGGAATGAATGAATTTAGATTATTTGGCCTCCCAGCTCCTGAAAAAGGAAAGGTTATTGGAATACTAGGTGCAAATGGAACCGGAAAAACCACGGCAATTTCACTTTTAGCTGGAGAAATAATTCCTAACCTCGGAGATTGGGAAGTTGAAGGTTCGTGGGATGATGTAAAAGATTTCTATTCAGGTACTGAAATTCAGAAACATTTCAATAAATTATCTGATGGGAATATCAGTATTGCTCTAAAACCACAATATGTTGATAGAATACCTCAGATGTTTGATGGCACTTTAAGAGAACTCTTGGAAAGAGTAGCATCGCCAGAGAAAGTTGAAGAATTCGCCACTAAAATTAATTTAACTAGTTTAGACAAAAAATTGAGTAAAGTCTCAGGTGGAGAATTACAAAAAGGAGCAATTGCAGCTACAATCCTAAAAGAAGCTGATCTCTATTTCTTTGATGAACCTTCATCCTATCTTGATATTGAACAACGAATTTTTATTGCTAGAATGATTTCTGAATTAGGGGAGACAAAAAGTGTTATAGTAATTGAGCATGACTTAGCTATTCTGGATTATGTAACTGACAATATACACATTATGTATGGAAGTCCAAATGCATATGGTATTGTTTCACAAAAGTTGGCAGTAAGAAATGCAATTAATTCTTATTTGGATGGATATGTTCAAGAATCAAATGTAAGAATTCGAGATAATACAATCAAATTTCTGAAGCACCCTCCGAGAACTGGATGGGATGGTCAAGTATTAGTGAAATGGCCAGATCTCTCAAAACAATTAGGAGATTTCAAATTGGAAGCTTCAGCCGGTGAAATACTTGGAGGTCAAGTATTGGGAGTTGTTGGTGGCAATGCTACAGGAAAAACAACATTTGTAAAAATGCTAGCTAATGAATTAGAGCCAGATGCAGGTGAAATTGAAAGCGATATTACCGTTTCCTATAAACCTCAATACATCAATGCACCTGAAGGCATTATTGTAGGTGATTTATTACAATCTGTAAAAGGTTTTGACGAGCATATGCTTGCTACAGAACTCAATGTACCTCTTAATCTGGAACCATTAATGGAACGCGAATTGCAGACACTGTCAGGTGGAGAATTGCAACGCGTAGCTATTGCTGAATGCTTACTGAAGGAAGCTGATCTTTATCTGCTAGATGAACCTTCAGCCTATCTTGATGCAAACCAAAGAATGATTACTGCAAAGACAATCAGACGTTCAATGGAACAAAGAGGCAAATCAGCCTTAGTGGTTGATCACGACGTCTATTTTATTGATTATATTGCAGATGGTTTATTGTGTTTTGGAGGAATACCTAGTAAAGAAGGAAAGGCAGAAGGACCTTACAATATGCGTCAGGGAATGAATACCTTCTTAGGTAAAGTAGGAATTACATTTAGAAGAGATAAAAATACATACAGACCAAGAATCAATAAGCCCGGTTCAAGGCTTGATAGAGAGCAAAAAAGCAAGAAAGAATTTTACTATTCAAATTGATGATTAAATTTATTGCAGGGCCTCGATAGGCTTCCGTGTTACAAAGGCCCTTAGAGTACATTGTTCGAGGATATACGAACATAATTATGAATTATGCAATCCTCACAGTTAGCGTTCTAAGTCTGATTACTGTATTACTATTGCAATCTGCAATGACCTTTGAGCAGAACATGACACGAGATATTGAGGTTTATCTTCCTGAAGGTGAAGAATCAACCAAAATATTAATTGAAGTTAGAGAAGATTGGGCTACTGATTTAATTATAGTTTATTTGCAAACTCCAAATGCTAAGGATCCTGGATTCTATAAAGATGCAACTATCGATAATATAACTCATGTTCCAACATTAAAAGAAATATCACTTTTAGAACAAACTATTGATCCTTATGGCCAAACTACTGATTTAGAAAAATATCAAGCAGATAGAGGCGAAAATGATGATATCATTTTTACTCTAAGTATTTCCACACTAATCAAAGAATTTAATTCGACTAATGCAAGATTTATCGAAGCCTCCGAAGGGAAAATATTCGGCGGTCTCAGTATAGAAGAAAATGACGATGATACTGTTAACCAAACTGGAACCTATGCAATCCCTAGTGATCAAGACAGAGTAGATCAAATATTCGACAGTACTGCTTCGGCATTGCAAAATTTTGCTATAGATACAAACGATGATGGAATTATTGATACGGCAGTCATACTTTTTGCATTAAAGGCTTCAGATGAAAATAATGATGATATTCAAAAAGCAAAGATTGACCAAATACAAGAATTCATTGATTTAAGAGAAAACCCAAAAACTGAAATGACACAAACTGGATTGGTAGTAGTACTCCATGAAGTTACAGAACGTTTGTACGATGATTTACTCACTATGCTGCCCATGTCATTAGGAATAGTACTATCGCTAATGATTCTTTTTCATAGAAATTGGCTAGCAATACCTGTTGTACTAGTTCCAATCTTTTGTTCTTTAATATGGACTTTAGGAATTGTGAATCTGTCAGGCGTTGTTCTAACTCCTATGATTGTCGCTGCGGGACCTATCTTAGTTGGAATCGGAGTTGATTATGGACTCCATATTGCAAATCGAATAGTCGAATTTAAGGATGAAGGAAACAAAATGCCCAAAGCAACCTATTTGGCATTACTAAGTACTGGAAAAGCAACTCTTCTCTGTGCCTTAACGGATTCAATTGGCTTTTCAGCTTTATTCATTTCACCGATTGTTCCAATGAGGACTGTTGGTTTTACTATGATTATTGGAGTTATCTGTTCATTCTTTTTGACAGTCAGTATGACGCCCGCGATGATGAGGTTAACAAACTATTCAAGGCATAAAAGTGGAGGTTGGAAAAAAATTGCTATTTTCTCAACAAAACAATGGAAAGCAATTCTAGTCGTAGTTCTACTAACTACTGCTTATTCTATTGCAAGAATATCTGTAATGGATCAAGATATTAAAGGCAATGAATCTGCCCCAGAAGATGTAGATTCTATTCAAAAATTAAAAGAATACTCCGAAGAATTCGAAGCTGGACAAACCGGGATTTTACTCATCAATAATCAAACTGAAAGAGAAAAACCCGCGGCTAAAGATTTAGATGTACTTGATGTAATGAATTGGACTCAAGGAGAAATCAATAATTTATCCGTTGAAAATAGGAATACAAATGAAATAATCAATGTATCTGCTTTCTCTATAGTTGATTTTTTCAAATCAGCTCACTTCACAATAGTAATCGAAGACTTGGACGGAGAGGCTCTATTCGCATTTGATGGTAGCTTCTGGGACTTTCTTCACAGTGATTTTTTCGGAGATGATTATGCAATAGTTGATCTAAATCCAGTATACAACCGTGAAGAATTACGTTCAGATATGATTGATGTATTCTATGAATCTTTTACTGATGAGATGAGAGCCATGCTTCTAACTGATGAATACGATAAAGCTCTAATCTATGTTAGTATGCCATATATCAATATAGATGATACTGCAATTTTGGTAAAAGAAATTGATAGAATTTCTGAAATAAGAAATAGGCAAATGTCGTTCTATGATGCTCAAATGTCTACCCTTACAGGAGGGCCTCCTGTAACAATTGCCATCAATGAAGGAATACAAGAAACCCAATTTGATACTATCAAACTCAGCTTACTATTAGTTTTAATATGTATGATAATGATCTTTTGGTCTCCCAAGTATGGTTTTGTAACATTTTTGCCTATTTTACTTGTAATTCTATGGTATCCTGCAACAGTAGATGCAGGAGGTACGAATCTAAATATCTTCACTGCAATGGTTGGTACCATAATCATAGGAATAGGAATTGATAACTCTATTCAAATAACGGAAAGGGTTAGAGAAGAAGGGGCAACTCCAGAAGGTATCGAAAAAGCAGTTGAAAATACAGGACAATCAGTTGTAGAAGCAACGTTTACCACAATGGGTGGTGTATTTTCAGGAGTTATAATTTCATTTTATAGAACTCAGTTTGTAGGCTTAAGAAATTTCTTTGCTTTGATTATTACATTAGTTCTATTTTCTTTATTAATGGCTGTGTTTGCATTACCTAGTTTTTATCATGCTTTACATTATATTCAAAATAAGTATGCTAAAAGAAATTGGAGAATAAAAACTAAATTCAATTAGACAACATCTCATTTACTGCCAATACTGAATTTTTAGCGTAAGGCAATAATCTATCTTCAATATGTTCAGGTTTAGCCCCAGGCCCTATTATTCCAAAACCAATTGGTTTCATAGAAGCAAGTTGTAAATCTATTAAGGACTTAATTACTGATTGACCCATTATTGAACCATGTTCAGTTTCTCCTTTTTCAATTATACCTAAAACAACCGCACCATCTATTGATTCTCTAAGAAACAAGCGTTTAATTTGTAATGGCATTTCCATGGAACCAGGTACCCATACTACTTCTTCAACTATTATACCCTTATCTAAAGCCACAGAACGAGCTTCATCAACCATCTTTTCAATATGGTCTTTATGATAACTACCTGCAACAATTGCTATAGACTTAACCATGGATAGACTCCTTATTCATTTCAAGAATAGTATCTACTGTATTTCTAGTCTGTGTTTCAATTTCAATATTAATTGAATCTCCTACTACTTTATGTATTATATTCGTCAATCTTAATGTTTCAGGAATTAAATAAACTGTAAATGTATTATTTATTTTATCTACTTCGCCAATTGTCAAACTTATTCCGTTTAAAGAAATATACCCTTTGGAAAAAATATATTTTTGTAAACGTGAATTACATTTTAATGTTAAAATATAATTGTTTTTAGGTTCCTTTATGTCTGTAATAGTTACAGTATCAAAAACATGGCCTGAAATCATGTGACCTCCGATTTCATCCCCTAATTTCATTGACCTTTCAATATTTACAACTGAATTTGTCTTAATATCTCCAAAAGTAGTGACCTTCAAAGTTTCAATTATTACATCAAATTCTAAACTATCTAAATTTATATTAGTTACAGTTAAACAAACGCCATCAACGCAAACACTTGCCCCCACTTGAATCCCTTTATTGAATTCAGAGGAAGTTTGAATGATTATTGATGATAAATTTTCTTTTCGGATTATTTTAGAAACAATTCCCGTACCTTCTACTATTCCTGTAAAAACCATTATACCTCATTCTGAATCATATTTATTCCTGTATATTTTTAATATTTTTGATATTATCTTACGAGAACCTGCTAAATCTTGCTCCATTTCTGGTAATCTAACTACTTTTACTTTGATACCTCGTTCTAGTAATTTTTCTTCTAATTCATGGCGCGTAAATAATCGTTGATCATAACCAAGGGCAATCACATCTGGCTTAATTTCATCCACAATTATATCCAACATATCTCCAGTTCGTCCAATTACAACTCCATCAACCGGTTTAATGTGAGAAACTACTTCTGCACGCATATCATCAGATAAGATAGGTTCGCCCTTCATCTTACGTACTGTATCATCATTTGCAATTATTACTACTAATTCATCCCCGTGTTCCTTAGCTGCATTCAAAAAATGAGCATGTCCGGAATGGATTATATCAAAAACACCAGTTGCTACAACTTTCATTTACACTCATCCATTATTTGTTGACCCTCTAAAAACAGATATCCCTCTTTTTGAGCCCATAATTTCGCATCACCAGGCGATAAAGATAAACCATCGTTCCCAACCATCTCACATCCTAAAGCTATCGGGTTCATTTCTATTAAGTTAAATAATGCAACGATTAATTCAGTATGCCCTCGGCGAGATTTAAGAAGATCAGAATCTGCAATACAGACTGGGACATGGCCGGGAATACGGAAATTTTGCGCAAGATGAGTTTTACCGTCTGTTATTTTAGAACTCACAGTATCTTCAAATATTTGTGCAAATACTCGTGCAGTTAGAGCTCTATCATTATCACTAATTCCTGTAAATGTGTCCTTGTGATTCAAAAAAACTGAAAAAGATGAACGTTTATCATATGGAAGCTTATGACTAAGCATGGTTTTCAATATCTCAAATTTATTTCTATTCTTAATTGCTTCTTCATATATCTCTTCTGCAAAGGGTAATCCTAAATCACTGGAAGCTCTATTTTCAGCCGCTAAGAAAATCATACCCCCTCCGTTTTTTCTGAGGAAATTAACGCTAGACTGAGTAACATATTTAGCTGAAAAAAAGATGTCTGTTTCACCTTCTCTATTAGCTTCATCAAAAACTAAGATTGGTTCGCCTCTTCTCAAAATTTTAGTAATATTTTTTACGTCTATCATTTATTGACCTTCGAATTTTAGTTCTTAATATGTTTAATTTTAACTGTGCCATTAAATAATTGCGTAGATACTCGAAAATGAGTAAGCATCTTATAAATCATAAGTTATACAATCTATATTTGCACTGTATTGAGCCTTCAAACTAACATACCTCGTACAAGATAAATCTCCTGAATTGAGCTTGACAATCATGAGAGAACCAAAATCTCTATTACAAACTAAAGGATCCTTATCTGGTGAAGTATATAGATCATATCCACCCCATTCATGTTTCCATTCTTTTGTAAGATCATAGACTACTAACAATCTGTTAGTTTCAGATTCATCCATGTGCAATAATGAATAATCTCCCGGAGAATAAGATATATGATTTGATTTTCTAAACTTTGGTTTAAGGCCTGTTGCTTTAGATAAAAAAACCCTAAAATCAGAGGATTTCCAAAAATCATCTAGTAATGCATTTCCAATTTTACGATTATAATAACCTATCTTTTCTTCGAAATTCAATTCAGGCTCAATAATATCTGGTGATTCATTGAGGAATTTAGACAACCGAATGAAAGGAATATCTGCTGAATTAAAAATTCGATTCAAATTAGAGATAGTTGCGTCTTCTAGATAATAAAAATTTATATCAACCATGGTACCACCCAGTAACTGTTAATCTCTGAATATCTTGTAGTATTTCTCCAACCTGGTGCCATGAGTGTTTAGAAACTTCAAACATAATCAAGGAGTTATATTCTGGAATAACACTATCTACTAATTGTGAAGAATTATTTTCCTCTATATCAAAAATCTGTAAAGAGCCACCCATCTCTTCCGTTATTTCAGGGGTGAGATGAAGACTGTAAGCAATAATTCTTTCCTCAACTTGATCATCATGAGGTAATAAAAAATCTCCCAAACCATAAACATATGCAGCCATGTCAATACTAGAAAGTGGTTTTGAACTAAAAGCTTCAGCTACCTTTTTCCGCCATATCTCATCTCCTAAATCATCACGAAGAATATTAATCGCAGGGTGATCTATATCTGTTAATTCCACACTGGCCCAATAGCTAAATAAATCTGATTCTTTGAAGTCATATTCTAGGCCAGCGAGAGCATCAATTACGAGATCTAATGTACTTTCATCAAGAAAATCTTTTACTACTACATGAGGATATGGGAACTCTTTGACTACCGATATTTTTTCAGCCTTTCGCATATTCTCTCCTAATCCAGTTTAACATACCTTCAACTGTGCCTAAATGAGTTTCCGTCTGATGAGGGCCATGGGATGAATGAGTTTCTTGAAGACCAGGTCTTATTTCTAATAATTCATTTAGGATCGTCTTAGAAGATTTATCTTCACTATAACCCTGTTTAACAATTTCCATCCATAACTCGAATTCTCTTTTAGTTTCTCTAAAAACTCCATCTGCAGGCCTCGGACCAAAATGAGTATAATGAAGATACTCTAAATTCAATTTCTCCATTTTTTCTATACTTTCTAAAGCTAAATCATGCCTATAGTATCCTGGCGTAACCGGGAAAGAACGATCAATATCTGAATACCAAAGTCCTGCTGAATCTCCGACAAAAGCTTCCATTTCATAAATCCAAGTTATATGATGAGGCGCGTGCCCAGGTGTATGAAGGGCCTTAATTTTGTGATGACCTAAGGATAATTCAAATCCATTTTCTGCTGAAATTAATCGTTCTTTGGATATTGGCTTAGGTTTTCCATAAAGATCAGCTATACTCCCTAGAAATTCGCGACTGCCTGACCACCAAGAATCTATACTAGAAACATGCTTGTATGCATTAGGATGTACTATAGATTTAGCATTTTCACATATCTCCATTAGATGGCCCCCTCCACCAAAATGATCTAAATGTATGTGTGTTGGAATGATATAGTCTACATCTTCTGGATTCAATCCCATTTGCTTTATCCCAGCTAAAAGATTATTGTGAGAACTGGCTGGCCCTGTTTCAATTATTGATATCTTTTTATCCATAATTACATACACTGATATGAAATTTGATTCATTATTAGGACATATGTCAAACCAAAATATATTGTTGCTATGTTTGTTAATTATTGGAGCCACACAATTGCATAAGATAGGGGTTTAAGTGAACCGACGGCCTTATAGCGGGTTGTTGGCATGTATATGTCCGTTGAGTTAATGAAATATATAATTGTAACCGGCGGTGTCCTTTCCGGATTAGGTAAAGGAATAACCTCATCTTCTGCAGGACTATTACTACAATGCGCAGGCTACAAAGTAACTGCCGTAAAAATGGATCCATATTTGAATGTTGATGCAGGCACAATGAATCCATATGAACACGGTGAAGTCTTTGTTATGAAGGATGGAGCTGAAGTTGATTTAGACCTTGGAAATTATGAACGATTTTTACACTGCAACTTAACAAGTGAACACAATATTACTACTGGAAAAGTTTACAAAAGAGTCATAGAAAAGGAGAGACATGGAGATTATCTCGGTCAAACAGTTCAAATAATTCCTCACGTAGTCAGAGAAATTGTTGATGGAATGAGAAAGGCTGCTGAAGATTCAAAGGCAGATGTTTGTATGGTGGAATTTGGAGGAACTGTAGGCGATATTGAATCAATGCCGTTTATGGAAGCTGGCCGTCTTTTGAGTAGGGAAGAAGGGAAAGAGAATGTAATGTACATCCATACTACTCTTGTCCCAGTTGTAGGTTCTGTTGGAGAACAAAAGACTAAGCCAACACAACATTCAATTAAAGAATTACAAGGACTTGGAATAAGGCCCGACATTATCGTTGGAAGAAGTAATGATATGTTAGACGAAGATATTGCTACAAAAATTGCTTTCTTCGCAGATATACCACGAGAAGCAGTTATTTCAGCTCCAGATGCACAATCTATCTATGATGTACCTTTAATGTTCTTAGAACAGGGATTACATGAATTGATAGAAAAAAGACTTGGACTAAAGACAAAAAAACCAGATGTTACAAAGTGGAAAGATTTTGCAAAACGCGTATCTAATGGGGGAGAAGAAATCGAAATTGCTTTAATTGGAAAATATACAGCTCTAAAAGATTCATATATCTCGCATAAAGAATCTCTTAGATATGCTGGAGCAGTTCTAGGCTGTAGAGTGAAAATTAGATGGATAGAAGCACCAGATTTAGAAGATAGTGGATCTACCAAGGACCTTGAAGGTGTAAATGGCATTCTTGTTCCCGGAGGATTTGGAAATAGAGGTGCTGAAGGTAAAATTATGAGTGCTAAATGGGCCAGGGAACAGAATATCCCATATCTTGGAGTTTGTTTTGGTTTTCAATTAGCTACAATTGAATTTGCACGTAATGTTTTAGGCCTCAAGGGTGCTAATTCTGCTGAACTCGATCCAAAAAGTCCACATCCCGTTGTCAATATACTCCCTGAACAAGAAGGTGTAGATGATATGGGAGCTACTATGAGATTAGGAGATCATGATGTAAATCTTAGTAAAGGAAAAGCTAGGACGCTTTATGGTAAAAATACAATCTCTGAAAGGCATAGACATCGTTATGAAATAAATCCTGAATACATCGAGCAAATTGAAGCGAAAGGGCTAAAATATACTGGAAGAGACATCAGTGGAAGAAGAATGGAAATACTAGAACTTGAAGGCCATCCCTATTTTGTAGCATCCCAATTTCATCCTGAATTCAAATCTAGACCTGATGACCCATCTCCTTTACATCTCGGTTTGGTAAAGGCTGCTCTAGCCCATAAAAAAGGATAAAAAGCAAGGGCAAGCTTATTAAGCTGTAATTTCTGGCTATATTATGTCAGACGATAATGATAATAATGATGAATTCACCGATTTCAAAGGTAGAGCCGATTCTCCTGAAGATGGTTTCACAACTTCTGAAATGATTACTGGATTCGGAATGCTCCTTATTTTTGTAGGATTCATATTTGGTTTAATCAGACTTTTAGGCCTAAAAAACGGAGAGATTCCTGCTGATTATGACAACCACCTTGATCAATTGTACCTAAGTTATCTTATAATGTTTGTAGGAATATTGATAACCAGTCTATTAGGATTCGGTGGAATGTTCAAAAGAACTATGTCTTCTTTCCTCGGTTCTAACGATTAAAAAGTTAATAATTTATCGAAACTTACGGACATTGTATTGTCATTGAGCTCATAAGTATAAACGAAGGTGTGAGTTCCATTGCTTTCTGTTGCTGATGTTAAAGTATAGAGTAAAGAGTATCCGCGTGAGGCAAGGATCGACTCAAATTCTTCCGTGACAGTATCAAAAGACATGGATAATTCTACACCATCTGCAGCATTCAAAACTTCATACTCTAAGGCTAATGAAAAACTATTCTCTAATGAAGTAATTATTGGAGTTATATCGTGTCTTTCTCCTTGATGATTACCCAAATTTACTGAATGTGTGATTGTACTAGTAACTGCAATTAGAGTAATTGACATTAAAAGTCCAGAAACTAGAAGTAATTGTGCTTGATCTCTCATTAATCCTCCCTATATCCATACCAAAGCTGCAAATTTAATTCCCAGAGTTCGTCGTCGGCCCAAACGACTCTGAAAGTTTGAGTAACTGGTCCGGTGTGGACCGTTCTATCAACAAGAGTCTCTGTTTGACCTTCATGCGTCCCTTCCAACCTATATGACAAGGAAGAAGAAAGACCTGAATCCAAATATTGCTTTATTGCCGTATTATTGTCTGTAGCTAACCACCAGGATAGTGTAGAATTATGATGTGTTGCAGCAATCGTTGAGTCTGTTGGAACCCATTCGTCTAGTATCTCAAGAATTTCCAGTCCTGTAAAATAAAGATCATTTTCCTCAAAATTATTAGCATCACTTGTGGGAAGAACACTGACGGCAACATTGATTGTGGATGTGAATAAAGTAGCTACTAACAAAACTTCCAAAACATGCATTTGACCTTTAGTATTTTTCATAATTATTAAACTCCAATTAAATCTGTGGAGTGTTTACTGAGGTTGCAATACCTATTATTTCGAAAATAAACCAACCCAAGAAGAGAAGGAAAGATGCTCGACTAAATGCAGAATATAGCTTACCTGTAGACATGAAGCCTGCTGCAAGTCCGTTACCTATTCCTTGAACCATAAGACTGTAAAGGAACATACTTGAAATCCAAACTTCATTCATCTCCCTAATTGTTAGATTACCTATAGACATACTACCGCCGCCTGTGGCTGCTGAAGAATCTACAATTGCAGGAATAAAAGTACTAGCAAGAACTAAAATAATACCTAAGTAAACAAAGAAAGAAGCGTAAATAACAGTCACATAACTGCCTACTTCTTGTCTTCTTTCATTCTCTAAAGCCTTTATTTCTCTAGCATCAAAAGAGGCTGCCAAAAGAATATCCGAAATTCGACCTCCGGCCCTATTTGCTTCATCAACCATTCTTACAGCTCTTGTTACAATTGGAGAGGTTACTCTTTCAGTAAACATTTCTAAAACTTCACCGAAAGAAACTCCCCACGAAATTTGTGAAGCCATTTTGTTTACCTCATCATTAAGATTACCATATTCTCCTTTAGCTAAAGTTTGGATAGCTACAGTCATACTAAGTCCTCCTTTCCAGTATTCAGCAAGATCTCTTAAAAAATCGGGAAACTTTTCCTCAACACGTGCTCTAATTGCATCTTGCCTTTTTCCATACCATCCATAAGGATACATCAAGGCAATTAAACCAAAAACAATGTAATCTATAGCTGAAATTTCAGGATAACTACGAAGCCATATATCTGCAGTCATCTCTTCATCAATGCCATTTACAAAAGGATCTTTATCTTTAGTTTCATTATTTGTAATTGCAAAAGGTGACCCTAAACCAGTAATTAATTCATATCTTTCTCCATTCTGTGGTTCAGCATATGTATTTCCTAAAGTAAAAGTAAATCGACCATCATTCAAATTCCAAGGATTATCAAATTGTTTATCATTATCTCTATCTTCCATTGGGGTGAGAGCATCAGTTCTTATGTCTTCATTGGCAATTGCAAAAAATAAGAGTGCTAATACTATTGAAAAAGCTGCAACTAGGGCTGGGCCCCAATCTGCATCTTTATTTTTGACACTTAACCAACGATTGACTTTCCAATACTCCATCCAACGTCTTTTGACACCAGTACGGCGATCTGCGTAGACTTTATTCTGAAGGTTCCCTTTTATTGACATTAGTCAGTTGAAACCTCCTGACTTAGTGAATAAAATAAACCTGAAAATACTATTTGGATAACTGGAAATCCTCCAAAAACTAGAAGGTACATGTGTATCTGTTCAAGCTGCATTCCAGCTCCAGAAACCCAGAATGTAATAACTGCAATAATCATTGCGAAAATAGGCAGTGCGACAGCTACAACCACATAAGCTTCGGAAAATAAGGCCATTTGCTGTAAAACATCTTTAACATGGCTTCTATTTTGTTGACCATAATATTCTGCTCTGTTTAAGAAATAAAGCTTTAGATTTCCTCCTGCTGTTACAGTCCCAATAATTCCCTGAACAAATTCAGCGAATCTTTCAGAGGGAGTTCTGTCTACAGCTTCCTTTAATGTTGTTACTAAATCCCGACCCATAAACTCCATACTATGATAAATCCAAGCCGCCTCATGTGCAATTTCTCCGTATATATCTTTATTTCGAGCAAGAGATTTGAAAGTCATAGAAGGCGTCGCATTAGCTGCTGCCATTGCTGATACATAACTAGCTGCGAAAGGAATTTGTTTGTCCATATCTGAAGCTCTACTACTCTCCAATAAAGCTGGAGTTAACCACTGAACCAATGCCACTAAACCAGGTAATACCAGCAACAATACTGCAGCTATAACTATTTCAACAAAGAGAGAAATTGAATAAGTTGGTATTATCGTTTCACCAGTTTGACTATTGATAGTAGGTGCTGCATTCGGATCTTCCATAGACTCTATTTGAGGAATTACTACGCCAAGAAGGAGCAATGTAACGCCCAGACCAACTAAAAAAGTTAAAACTACTTGCATTACTGTAGTAGCCACATAATCTTCTGCTAAAAGTGGAATACGGGCTTTAACTAATTGATTTTTGAAAGATAATGAATCTTTTGTTAGCATGCGGCCTAACCAACCGAATAAAACTCTGCTGAATGTTTCAAAACCCGTCAGAGCCATTTATGCCACCAACGTGGATTGGCAGAGCGTTGTACTCTACTAGCTAAATTAGTTTTCAAACTTATCAACGCCTTAGACTGACGTGTTTCTTCTTTTTCAACTGCTGAGGATTTCTGACCTTCAGCACTTTTATCAATAATCATTGCTGCTTTGGATCTAGCGTTCATTTCAGACAATACTGCTTTCAGAATTCTACGGCCTTCAACCTCATTAAGGGAGGAAACATCACCAATATCGACTTCTTTGGTTAATGGAACTAATTGTTTCAATGGCACATAATATGCCTGGTCTTTCAATAGATCATTTTGTAATTTTACTTCTATATTTTCACGCCTAGATTCTTCATTGGCAATTAACTTAGCTCTCTTAGTTGGATCATCAGTTTGAGAGATTTTAGCATCATTTTTTGCTCGAGTGGCTTGTTCTTTAGCTTCACGAGTTTGATACTTCTGCCTGATCTTAGGTGGGAAATCCCCAACATCTACTTCTTCATCATCTCTAGACAAGTCCATCTCTCTTTCTTCAACTTTGCGACGACGTTTCTTACCGCCTACTTGCATATCTTCGTAAACTTGACGCATAACATCTTCTGGATGAACATAATACTCAGCCACAACACGTGCAAAATCTTTGTAATCTCTAATACTTTTCTTTAAACACCATTCAATAACCAATTGACGTCTCTTAGTTTCATCCATTATCTCAACGCGGTTGAGATTTGCCTTCATCATAATTTTCTCAAAAATATATGATTTACCTGTGAAAACATATTCGTCAATAGTATTGTCCCATCTGAAAGCTTCATTGGTTAGTAATTCATGTGAATGGGGATCTATTCCTATAATTTCAACAATTGCTTTATTTCTTCGGACACGCTTACCACCAACACGAGTCTGAATCTGAATTGAAATTCCATCTAGTGCCGGAATTAACACTCTAGGAATCTCAATAGGTTTGTTTTCAAGACGATGTACTAAACTCTGAATAGAATCTGCGTGGAAAGTGGAATAAGTTGTGTGTCCTGTAGCCATAGCCTGGAATAGAACATAAGCTTCAGCACCTCTAATCTCACCTACAATAATGTATTCTGGACGTTCACGAAGTGCTGCCCTTAACAAATCATACATGTCAACTTCTCCGGCTGCTTTTTCACCAGAACCTCCAGATTCTCCTCCAAAACCTTGCCTAGTACAACCTGGAATCCAGTTTGGATGAGGTAAATTCAATTCTCTTGTTTCTTCAATACTCACAATTTTGTGTTGCCATGGAAGGAAAAGAGAACAAGCATTCAAAGATGTCGTCTTTCCCGAAGCCGTTCCACCTACGAAAAGCATCGACATACCATATTGCATTGCCAACCAAAAGAATGCAATTTGCATCGATGAAAATGTTTTAAATTCGAGTAAATCTACTGGAGTGAAGGGTTCATCTCTAAAGCGCCGTATCGTAAATGTTGAACCTTTTGTTGAAACTTCACGTCCAAGTGTCATAACAATACGTGACCCATCCATCAAAGTTGCATCCAATAATGGTTCTGCAATGGAAATATGCTTTCCACAGCGTTGAGCCATACGAATAATGTACTGTTCTAATACTAATTCATCTTCCCACATTACATTTGTTCGTAAAGATTCAAATCTTCTGTGGTAAACGAATATTTCAACACCAGGCCCATCACAAGAAACATCCTCAATATTCGGATCTTTCATCATGGTATCTATTTTTCCGTAACCAATCAAATCTCTTTCAATGTAATAATGTATTTTTTCTCGATTACTTTTACGTGATTTTAATCTATAACTATCTAAAATATCGTCTACTGCTTGTTTCAAAAAATCTTCTTGCGTCTCGTCGAGCGTCTCGCGATCAATATTGAGAGCCCTCTGGAGAACTAATTTAATTGTATCTAAATCTTCTGTCTCTTGCTTTGAAGCTTTTGGTTCGACTACATAATAAAAACGAGAATAATCTCTTTTATCAAACAAAACTCTAACATAAGAATAAGGTGGATAAACTGGATAAGTATCTAACTCTTCAAAATCTTCACCTATCTCAATATCATCCATGACCAAGTCATGAATTACACCATCTTTTTCGGCAGCTTTACGCTTCCTTTCTTCCGCTTTACGCTGTTTGTTAAGTTTACGACGCTGAAGCCAAGAAAGTTTAGACTCATCAATCTCTTCCTCTTGCTCACCGAGTAAACTCGAAGCATTCTCCATTGTTTCTTTGGCTGCGCTCATTTTATCATCCAGTGGTTAACTTGACAACCTTTAGATTATCATCATAGTATATGACTATATAAGAAGACGTCGATATCAATGGTGAACCGCTAGCAGTCTCTATTGCAGTAGCTGGAAATAGGGGGAATGTGACCTCGAATTCCCCACCTCTAGGCTGCATTGTAGTAACCTTAAGACCCTCGGTGGTACCTGCCAACTTGTACTTGATTCCATGATTTATTGATTCGATACCTGTGTTCAATTTGATAACTGGTGAAGAATCAGGATATTCTCTTACAGTAGTTAATAAATCTTCAACTGACAATTGAAAATAAAGTGCCAACTGTTCAGCCTCTTCCTGCGCAGTATTTGCCATGTTTCCATTGAGCATTGTAGTGGAAGTAAGCATTATTGATGATAAAATTAAAATCGAAACGGCGATTGTGTAAACATAACCAATTAATTCTGATGCTGCTGAATCATCGTAAGCTAAATTTGACATGTATTGTCCTCTCTAATAATCTAAAATCAAATGGCGTGGATTGTGAGTATAATATATCTTGTTCAATACCTTCACTTTGAAATGCCGAATGAGCTACCAATGAGTCCGATCTTTCAAATTGATAATCTGCTGCGTCAAAACTATTGTAAGCCATGTAATGCCTTTGGAATGCTGATGAACTCTCCCCGTCAAAAGCGATTCGTAAACTGTAAATGTTAAGAGAAACATCGTTTCCTCCCTGGTTGCGAATATCAAAATTAAAGTTACCAGCCATTAATGATTTAATAGACGAAGAAAGATTGTAGTCCGTTTGATAAAATGTTAATGAATCATAAGTGTCTTCCTTCCCAACTTCTTCATTTATAACTGATCTAGTAAGAGGTTGTGAACTAACATAAAATTGACCACCTGGTTCTTTAGAAACAACACCGCCGTTTAGCATCCTCATCTTGAAAACACCTGAAACTGAAGCATATTTGTAAGATAGTGAATCGGTACCATAAATGAAAAAACCTCCTACTTGTGTTGTGTTTTTAGTACTAGTATATGTTCCTTGAACACCGTAATCAAGAGGTGGGAAATCTGAAATATACGAATCTAAAGAATCTCCAGTCCACTGCGTCCCATCTGGATAAATTAAAGTAACTCTATATTCCTCTACGATATCTAAATCATCCTTTATTGCAAGAGATTCTGAACCCATTTTTACTCCTACTATTTTTGGAGATGACCAAGGAACTGCAGTATAATAATATCTTATTTCATCTAAGTTTTCACGTTGAACAAAAGTACCTGAACTAAAGGAGATTGTTGAAGTGCGAGATGCACCCTCTCCTTGTGCAAGAACGTGATCTAAATCGGTATCAAAATTCAAAAGGTTATTTTGAGCTGAAGTATATATTGCGTAAGCCTCATTTTGCTGTATTTGAGGAATGCCCCAAGCTAGCATAGTTCCGGTGACTGTAAGCATAATTGCCAATATTAAAATGGTACCAATTACGGGACTCACTCCTTCATCGGATTTTGTTAAGGATAGCTGACGCTGCACACGAGCTCATCTAATAGGGGTTCAAAAAGTATTATGTTAAACTAATGGCTATTATTTTCTAGCCATTTCTCGACATCTATAGCTGCCATACAACCCATACCTGCTGCAGTTATAGCCTGACGATATCTAGTGTCTACTACGTCGCCACCTGCAAATACTCCCGGTATGCTAGTCATTGTATTTTCTTTCCAAAGAAGATATCCACTCTCATCAGTTTCTAATTGATCATTCAAAAAGGAAGTCATCGGTTTGTGTCCAATTGCGATAAAGGCGCCGTCGCACTCTAACTTTTCCTCTGAACCTGTTTTTGTATTTACTAAAAGAGCTCCTTCAAAATTCCCTTCAGAACCCAACCATTCTTTTATGCTGTAATTTAGTTTCCAATCAATCTTTGAATTTGCTTTAGCTCTGTCTGCCATTATTTGTGATGCACGTAATCCCTCTCTTCTATGCACTATAGTTACTTTACTGCAGAATTTTGTTAAAAATGTTGCTTCTTCCATAGCTGAATCTCCACCTCCAATAACAATTACTTCTTTATCTCTAAAAAAAGCACCATCGCAGGTTGCGCACGTTGAAATCCCACGGCCTTTATGAACGTCCTCATTTATTGCATCTAACCAAATTGCCTCAGCTCCTGTAGTAATTATTATTGAGTTAGCCAAATGGACCTCCTTTCCAACATTTAATTTAAAAGGTCTCTGAGAGAAATCAACCGAATCTACATTTTTATCAATTATTTCACAACCAAACCTAGAAGCTTGCGACCTCAGTTCAAGCATCATCTCAGGTCCACCAATACCTTCAGGATATCCTGGGAAATTTTCAATATCACTTGTTAACATCAGCTGGCCACCACTTGCAAATCCTGCAAACAAAGTAGGATTAAGCATCGCTCTTCCTGCATACAACCCGGCAGTATACCCTGCTGGACCTGAACCAATAATTATCAAATCTTTAACTTCAGTCATTACCCTTCATTAGAAAGCCTTCTAAATTATTGTGTATGTCTTAACCATTCCATCTAGAAGATATAATAAAGCCAGTATGTCCAATACCATTATTATCGGGTCGTAAAGCACTGGAACGCGATTGCCAACCTCTCTGAATTATTTCTATAACTTCTATTTCTTTCCAACCATCTAAGGAATCCATGAGAGCTTTAATTTGATTTACTGTTGGAATATAACATATTAGGAAGCCCCCGATCTGTAATGATTTCATTGACCAATTTACTAATTCCCAAGGATTAGGAAGATCTAATATTATTGAAGAGGCTCGTATAGGTGGTGTAGAGTCCATTAATTCTTCATTACGGAGATCTATCAAATTACTCCAAGGGCTCATTTTTATATTTTTCTGAGCTATCTTAAGATGTCTTCTGTTACTCTCAAAAG
>MIZB01000127.1_pt1 | contig 79058 bp, 78 predicted proteins | sample 888171 | NCBI WGS metagenome assembly MIZB01 (sample SAMN05440186, study PRJNA335308) | marine metagenome | isolation source: marine water
TCACAGGTTCTGCTGCTACTGGTTGAGCCATCACAGGTTCTGCTGCTACTGGTTGAGCCATCACAGGTTCTGCTGCTACTGGTTGAGTATCTGGAACTGAATCTGATTTGCCAAATAAGCCAAACCATTTCTTTTTTGGTTTCTCTGGAGTTTCTGACTGCATTGGTTGAGCTGCCACATCTGGAATGGGTTCTGCAATGGCAGCTTGAGGAACTGCCTCAGAAACTGCCATCTGAGCAACAGGCTCAGGAACTACAGCTTGAGGAATTGCCTCGGGAACTGAATTCTCTGCTGGGGATGGAAATTCATCAATAAACTCGGGAAGATCTTCTAATTCGTCATAATCATCATAATCTTCATCCTCATAGGTATTGAAATTACGATAGCCGTAAAGTATCACTCCAACTAGTGCCGTAGTAAGTACACCGTAGACAAGTAAATTTGATTCTGTAGACTCTTCAGCAGGAGTAGCTACTATCTTAAATTTATATTGTTCTGATATTCGGATTTTTTGATCATTCTCCATCCAGATACTAATCTCGTATGAGCCAGTATCTGCACTAGAAGGTATTGAAATCATAACTGTTACATCTGTTGTTTGTGAAGGCAACAAAGTCAAAAATGAACCATAAGCAATAGCCTTCCCATCTTTGTTCTTAAAGCTAACCCAAGTTTCAGCCAATTTGTCATCAGAACTAACTCCTGATACACCAAAATATATAAGATTAGCTTCATCAATGTCTAAATTAGATATTTGTAAAGTATGAGTTAATGAGTTGTCCAAAGATGTTTCTAATTTAAGATTCGAGTTACCTATTATGTTACCACTTTGCTCTAAAAATATTTCAAGGGTTTCCATCTTTGTTTTAGAATCACCGCCTGAATTAACCTCTATTTCAACGAAAGTATTAGTCCCATAGTAATCATCACGAGGAGTTAAAGTCAGAAGTACGATTTCATTTTGATTAGGAGATACAGAAGATAATGAGCTTCTATCAAAGTTACTGCTAAAAGCATTATCAGTTGAAGTAAACTTCAAATTGAAATTATTGAGCTCATTGCCCAAATTAGTTACTGTGAATGAAATTTCCAGAGGCTCTCTATCTTTAATTATGAAAGTGTCACTACTGTAATCATAATTTTCGTTATCCAGCTCATTAATAATTATCGAAAAATCAAAATCGGGTTCTGGCTCTTTAGCAGTAGTAACCAATGTAACTGAATCATAAACTCCCGAATCCGATGCTGCTGTAACTGTAATAATAGTTGGAGATTCCTGACCATCTGAAGCTGATTCCGAAGGCATTACCCCTATTTTTATATTTTGACTATCTCCAGCATCCAAGGTCAAATCAAAGATATCTACTGAAACATCCCAATTATCATTATTATCATAAGTTATGATAAATTCATCACTTCCTGAACCACTATTACGTACAGACAAAGTATACAGTGCAGTTTTTCCAAATTCCACTACCTTAGAAGTGCTCGTAATTGCTTCAATCTCAGCGTCTGGCTCAGGTTCAATATAAATCATTGATTGAAGATTCTTAGACCAGGATAAATCGCTAAGAAGATCTGTCGTATCAACCTCAATATTGTATGTATTCTCTCCAGCCGGTAAAGTCTGACCTTCAAAAGACCAAAGAAATCTAACTTCAACATAATCTCCTTTGTCTGAAACCTTATCAACACTGGAACTCCATGAAGATTCTCCACTAGGTCCCATTTGCATACTGTAATCACTTTTACTCAAAGATATTACATCGTCAACACCAAATACGTCCGATATTTCAACATATACATAAAATTCACTTTGACCTGTTACTAAAGAAGGCGATGAACCACTTGACATCCGTAAATGACTAATTGGTATTGTAACTTTAGTATCCGAAGAACCAGTTCCATAATCAAATGTAATTGTGGTGTTCCCCTCCGTCGGAGGTGGGGGGGCCGAACCGGGCTGAGCAGTCCAACTACTTTCCACAAGAAGCGTGATAGAAGACTCATCTAATCCTTGAAGTGAAAAATCACTAGAGCCAGCTAATTGAGCAGTCTCTCCACTATTAACATCTCCTGAAAATTCAAATTCATCAAGATTGTTATCATTTTGTATTATAGTATATCTAAGAGTAACTGTAGCATCCCGGTTAGATGAAACCCATGCTTTACCAGACCATTCACCTGAAACATTTGATTCGGCCTGAAGAGAAGTTGTAGTCCAACGACCTACTTCTTGGAAAGTACCTTGACCTGATTCTCCATCAGCAATAACTATGGTTTCAGTACTAGAACCAGAAGGCTCATCTATCCTTAGTTGACCATTGGGTTGGCCTGAAATATACAAATCAACTGAAGCAAAAGTTTCCCCCTTGGCTGAACCACCTGCAATTAGAAAAAATGAAAATAATGCAAATACAAAAAATAGTGAAATTTTACTCATGTCGTATAATGCCCTCTTGTAGCTAAAATATTAAACTTTAGTCTTTTTCGCCATATTCCCAAACTTTGTCTCCTATATAATGAAGTGCTTCTATTGCTTTACCTTGTTTAGATGCCAACATATCTTTACCATCTAACAAGGCTTTGCCAACTCCTAGAGGTTTATGGTGTGTTTCTTCACGTATCCAAACATATTGGCCTTTAATCACTTCTGAACTAACATCATTGATACCTGCAGACATCACATTGGCGCCGTTGCAAACATAACGAACTGCACCCATATCTACCTGAACCCAGCCGCTATCTGGTAAATTAGAGAGTAAGCCTCTTACCGTAAAATGAAGTATATCATCTATTAAAAACGCAATAATATATCCATTTTGAATAATTACATCGAAATCTTTTGAATTGGCTTTTTCAAATTTACCAGCTTCAAAAGAAAAAGAAATATCATGTGCTGCCTTTAATTTATCATTGAATAATTTTGCTTCACGTTTGTTTATTGGCCTTCGTTTCTTAAGGTCTAACTTAGTAACCACGAAACTTCTATAGGAGGGTCTTTTATGTAACTCCCCTAAGGCGTAAACAATGAACATTACTGTGATGGGTACTGGATATGTGGGGTTAGTCACGGGTGCAACTCTGGCAGATGTTGGAAACAAAGTTGTCTGCTTAGATCTTATTGAAAGTAAAATAAATGATTTAAATAATGGAATCTCGCCTATTTTTGAACCGGGATTAGAAAATTTAATCAAAACAGGATTGCAAAACAAAAATCTACGAGGCTCAACAGATATTGAAAATTGTATTAGAGAAAGTGACTTAACTTTTATTTGTGTAGGTACTCCTTCAAACAATGATGGAAGTATTGATTTAAGTTATATTAAATCAGCTTCAGCATCGATTGGTAGAGCTTTAAGAGCTAAGGAAGAACGTGAACATACTATTATCGTGAAATCAACCGTTGTTCCGTTAACAACTGAAGAAACGGTTCTTCCAGCTATATTGAAAAAAAGTGGGTGGAAGAGAGAACAACTAGGAATCGGAATGAATCCTGAATTTTTAAGAGAAGGATCTGCAGTAAAAGATGCTCAAAAACCTGACAGAATTGTGATGGGTGTTTCTGATGATATCGCACTAAAGAAAATGGAAGAACTATATGAAATGCACAATTGCCCTAAGCAAAAATGTATTCCTAGAACTGCTGAATTTATCAAATATGCCTCTAACTCTTTCTTAGCTGCTAAAATTTCTTTTGTCAATGAAATGGCCAATTTATCAAATGAGTGGGGCATTGATTTTGAAGAAGTAGCTGAAGGAATGGGCTCTGATAGTCGAATTTCTCCCTTATTTTTACGAGCTGGAGCTGGTTTTGGAGGGTCCTGTTTCCCAAAGGATGTGAAAGCTCTGTCTGCAGCATCAAAAAATATTAAAGTTGAATCAAAGATGCTTAATGCAACTTTGGAAGTTAACGAAATACAACCGCTCAATGTAGTAAAAATGGCTGAAGAAAGATTAGGTGTGATTAAAGGAAAAAGAATAGCCATTCTAGGATTAGCCTTCAAACCAGATACAGATGACGTAAGAGAGACTAGAAGTGAAGTCGTCATAAATGAGTTAATTGGAAAAGGGGCACTAGTTATTGGACATGATCCAAAGGGAATGGATAATTTTAAAGAACTTATAGATATTGAATTGGCTAAAACTGCAATGGATGCAATCAAAGAAACTGATTGTATTATTTTAATGACAGAATGGAAAGAATACACTGAACTAAATTACGAAACTATTAAGGAAGAAATGAATGGAAATGTAGTAATTGATGGAAGAAGAGGATTCAATCAAAAGAGGATGGAGGAAACGGGTTTTGATTACAAAGCAATCGGTTTGGGTTAAAACAAGTTATTTTATAACCCGTCTAAGTGCGACAACTCCCCGATACGGTCCGAGTTATCGCTTTCGGGAAATCATGGTTAAAAAATGAGTAAAGGAACTGCAGCACAAGGTAAACGCCAAAAACAAACGCATCTTATTTGTAGAAAGTGCGGGCGACATGCATATCACATGCGTAAGAAACGATGTGCATCTTGTGGTTTCGGTGAAAGTGCAAAAAACCGTACCTATAAATGGGCTAAAACACACTGATGCCACTTAAGGAGGCATGTGGAGTTTTAGGTATTGTAAATGAATTTCCTGTACTGAATTTATTACAAGTAGGATTAAGAGCTTTACAGCACCGTGGGCAAGAATCTGCTGGAATTACAATTTCAGATAATGAACATATCACTCAAAAAGGAATGGGACTCGTTAGTGAAGCATTAAATGAATTCGGCCCTGAATTTGATAATGGAACCATTGGAATTGGTCATGTAAGATATTCTACGGCTGGCGGATCTTCAGTGAAAAATGCCCAACCAATGACCGTTTCGACAATCTCTGGAGAATTAAGCATAGGTCACAATGGAAATATTGCCAATCAAGACAAACTAAGGCACGAAAAAGAAAATGCAGGCTGGGCGTTTATGTCTGACACTGACTCTGAAATCATAGTCCGTATGATTGCTAATTATTTATCTAAAAGCCACAGTATAACAAAATCAATTCAATTGACAATGGAAAATCTTGTTGGCAGCTATTCAATCGTTTTATTGCATAATACTGAAGTTTTAGCATTTCGAGATCCGCTAGGAATAAAGCCATTGTGTGTCGGGCAAATTGAAGGAGGGTTTGTTGTAGCCTCAGAAAGTTCTGCTATCGAGATCATGGGAGGAAATGTTATTCGAGATGTCGAACCTGGAGAAATAATTAGCATTAATTCTAAGGGAATAAACTCACACTCAATTACTAAATCTGAAGATAAAGCATTTTGTATGTTTGAATATGTTTATTTTGCAAGACCTGATGCAAAAATTGACGGTGTTTTAACCTATTCAGTTAGGCAACGCATTGGCCATAAACTATGGGAAGAAGCCCCCTTAGATGCCGACATTATAGTTCCTGTACCTGATTCAGGTATTGCCTGCGCCCTTGGATTCTCGGAAGCATCTAATATTGTTTATCGAGAAGGACTAATCAAAAATAGATACGTACATCGATCATTTATACAACCAGGTAACGAAGAAAGAAAGGCTACAATTAGTGAAAAATTAAACCCTGTAAAAGAACTTGTTGAAGGTAAAAGAGTAGTATTGGTAGACGATTCAATTGTTAGAGGAAATACTTCTAGAAAAATTGTACAGAGAGTGAGAGAGGCTGGAGCTACAGAAGTCCACCTCAGAATTGGATGTCCGCCTATCATCTCACCTTGCTTTTTAGGAATTGATATGCCTAGTAGAGAAGAATTTATTGCTCCAAATAGAACTATAGAAGAAATAAAAAATGAAATTGGGGCTGATTCAGTAGCATATGTCTCTATACCTGGGTTAGTGGAAAGTATTGGAAAAAAGGAAAAAGATCTTTGTCTAGGGTGTATCACTGAAAACTATCCCTTACCTATTGAAGGTGAAAGACAACGCGGTCAAGCTACTTTAGAAGATTTTGAAATTTAATCCCAAATAAAATAAGTCTCTACTCCATATCTGAGTGCCAAAACATTGTCTCCTTTCCAATCTTTAGGCGATATTGCTTCTACAGTTTGTAATGTGAATGGATCTAAAAGAAGATATTCAGAATCTCGGTGACTTATTACCTGAACTTCCTCAGGAGAATCAAGTAAAGGTACATTTCTCAACGTGTCGACCTCGACCATCTTCTGACGGAAGGGGGCTGAAAGCATGATTAATTTTGTTCGTCGCCTATCAATACGTAATACTTTCCATATTTTATCATCTAAAAATAAATAATCACTTACGCCGATACTTGGTAAACGTACGCCAAAGGTATGTCTTAACAAATCACGACCGTCTTTGCGGCCAACTAGTGTGTTTGTTTCCGTAACATGGCCGCCCAATTTAATCATTAAATCACGAGAAATACTTCGAGCTTTATCTGTGGAAGACAGTTGAAAATCATAACCACCTCTAACTGGACCGGACTCAGTTGTAAAAAACTCTGATGGGCCAGATTCAATTTGATCATATATTATTTCTACGGCAGTATTCAAAATCTTTTTGCGCTTTGTTCGGACTTGCAAAATTGCCTCGTAATAACCTCCTGCTAACCTAGAGCAAGTTTGACAAACTTGGAATTTTATTTGAACTTCAGTTTTTAGCTCAGTGTCTAACTGAAGTCCTTTGTATTTACCTTCACAACCTATATTTATTCTAAATTTTTGAGGATCTAACTGATTAAGAACTAAACTGGAAGATGGGATTCCTATCTCTGAATTCCAATCTATCGATTCTCTAACAAAATGAGAAACAGAGGATTCTAAGTCACTAAACTCAAGCCAGGTACCTGGTACTTTTAATGAATAGCAGGCTTTACAACACACCATATTTACTGAGGGTGAAATATTTGAAAGCTCAAAATTTTGGCGAAAACAGCTATCGCAAAGCTGATCAGTTAACGGCGTTTCAGCTCCACATTTCAGGCATACTCTCACATAGGTCTAAGGATTGGGTATTTTGTGATTTATGCTTTTAAAAAAAACACATTAATCTAGAAAGCTTTTAGTTCGTCATCCCATTATGATATTAGTCATATGAAAATATTCAATCCAGACGATACTGCAAAATCTAATGCTCATATTGGCAGTATTGAAGAATATAAAAAAAAGTACAAACACTCCATTGATAAACCTGAAGAATTTTGGGCTGAACAGGCTGAGAGAATCTCTTGGTTCAAAAAATGGGACAAAACATGGGAATGGAATTTCAATAAAGCTGAAGTAAAATGGTTTGAGGGTGCAAAACTAAATGCTAGCTATAATTGCATTGATAGACATGTAGATGGAGGATATGGAGATAAACCTGCATTAATCTGGGAAGGGAATGATTCAAGTGAAAATAAAACTTATACTTATAACGATTTATTAGAAGAAGTCCAACTCGCTGCAAATGCTCTTAAAAATTTAGGTATTGTGAAAGGAGATCGTGTATGTATTTACATGCAAATGATTCCTGAACTTGCAATATCTGTTTTGGCATGTGCTCGAATTGGGGCTGTTCACTCGGTTGTTTTTGGAGCCTTTGCACCTGATAGTTTAGAAGCCAGAATTAATGATTCAAAATGTAAAGTATTGATTACTCAAGATACTGGAGTCAGAGGGACCAAGAATGATATCCCTATGAAACAAAATGGCGATATTGCAACTAAGAAAACACCTTCTATTGAAAAAGTTCTTGTTGTTAAAAGAACAGGAAGTCCAATTGAAATGGATAAAGAAAAAGATGTTTGGTGGCATGATGCAATAAATTCAGCTGACAAAATTTGTGTTCCTGAGAAAATGGATGCTGAAGATCCTCTATTTATTCTGTACACAAGCGGATCCACTGGCAAACCAAAAGGTGTAATGCATACTACTGGAGGTTACATGGTTTATACAGCTACAACTCATCATTATATTTTTGACTATCATCCTGATGAGGTTTACTGGTGTACTGCAGATATTGGATGGATTACTGGACATTCATACATAATCTATGGACCTATGGCAAATCGAGCAACAACAATGATGTTCGAAGGAGTACCAAATTATCCAGACTATGGAAGGTTTTGGGAAATTATAGAAAAACACAAAGTTGATAAATTTTACACTGCACCAACTGCATTAAGAGCACTAATGAAAGAAGGTGACAAATGGCCAAATAAGTATAATTTAGAAAGTTTAAAAATACTGGGAACCGTCGGTGAACCAATTAAAGAACCTGAATGGTTATGGTATCATAAAATTATAGGAAAAGAAAAATGTCCGATAGTAGATACTTGGTGGCAAACTGAAACTGGTGGTATAATGATCGCACCATTGCCTGCTGTTACTCCGACGAAACCGGGATCGGCTACACTTCCCTTCTTTGGAATAGTTCCTGAGTTACTGGATCATGAAGGAAATGTCCTAGAAGGAAATAATGTTGAAGGCAATTTGGTAATGCAAAGACCGTGGCCTGGAATGATGAGAACTGTTTATGGTGACCATCAAAGATTCTTTGAAACTTATTTTGAAAAATTTCCTGGTAAATATTTTTCTGGAGATGGCTGTAAAAGAGATAAAGATGGATATTATTGGATTACAGGACGAGTTGATGATGTGATAATTGTTTCTGGACATAATCTAGGGACGGCCGAGATAGAAGGATCAATAGGTGGACATCCTGATGTAGCTGAAGCTGCAGTTGTTGGTTATCCTCATGAAATAAAGGGAAATGCAATCTATGCATTCGTGACGTTAAGAACTGGACATGAAGTGACTGAAAATACTAAATCAGATATAATTAAAAGAGTGAGAGCAGATATTGGACCACATGCATCTCCTGGGAAAATACAATTTACTGAAGGATTACCAAAGACAAGGTCTGGGAAAATAATGAGACGGATTCTCAGAAGCATTGCATCTGGAAATATAGATAATATGGGAGATATTTCTACTCTAGCAGACCCTTCGGTCGTAAGTTCTTTAGTGGATGAACGTATCTAGGCTTGAGGTTGAACCATCTTTTCGGGATTAAGAATTTCTAATAGCTCTGTTTCAGAAAGGTCAGTTAAATCTAATGCAGTTTCTAATACAGTTTGACCAGAAGCATGAGCTTCCTTAGCAATCTTTGTTGCTTTTTCGTATCCTATTACTGGAGCAAGAGTCGTAGCTAACATTAAGCCAGTCATTAACAATTCAGGACCTTTTTCAGTAGCTTCAATACCTTGTATGCACTTATCTACAAAGATTTGTGAAGAATTAGTCAATAAGGATATTGCTTGAAGAAGATTATGGGCAACAAAAGGCATCATTGTATTTAATTCGAAATAACCACCTTGAGCACCTTGCACCAAAGCTGCATCACAAGCTACAACTTGAGAAGCTGCCTGAATTACAGCCTCAGGAATTACTGGATTGACCTTACCTGGCATAATGGATGAACCCGGTTGAACTGCAGGTAATGCAATTTCTCCTAAACCTGCACGAGGGCCAGACCCTAGCCAACGAAGATCATTCGCTATTTTTTGCATATTAACTGCAAGACCGCGTAATGCTGAACTCGTTGTTAACGCTCCGTCTAATGTAGATTGAGCCATGAAGTGATTGTCTGTCTCATAAACTTCCACTCCCGATAATTGAGAAATATGCTGACAAGCAAGCATTGAGAACTTGGAATGTGTATTTACTCCAGTACCAACTGCAGTACCTCCTAATGCCAAGAGAGATAATTCATCTTTAATGAGGAGCAATCTATCTAAAGAACGCTCAATTAAACCAGCATAGCCTTGGAATTCTTGGCCTAATCTAATAGGTGTTGCATCCATTAAATGTGTTCGGCCAGTTTTTATGATTGGCATAAATTCTTCGGATTTTTTTTCTAAAGCTTTTTGAAGACTAATTAAAGAAGGACATAGAGACTCTTCGATATCTAAAAGAGCTGAAAGATGGATTGCTGAAGGAATAACATCATTCGAAGACTGACCTTGATTTACATGATCATTTGGATGGATCTCTAAACCAGAATCTTTAGAAGATAAATTAGCTATAACTTCATTCGCATTCATATTTGTTGAGGTGCCTGAACCTGTTTGGAAGACATCTACTGGAAAATGATCATCATATTCGCCATTTGCCACTTTCAATGCAGCATCCACTATAGCATTCTTCATTTCTTTTGTAATAACACCTAATTCAACATTAGCTTCTGCTGCACCTGCTTTGATGTAACCGAGCGCCCTTATGAATGAACGCGACATTCTAAATCCACTAACTGGAAAATTGAGAACAGCTCTCTGGGTACTAGCACCCCAAAGTGCAGATTCAGGGACTTCCATTTGCCCCATTGTGTCTGATTCAGTTCTAGTATATGGATCTGCAGGAAGACTTCCTGTCAAGGACATTGAGTTTCCTACTGATTTACCAGATTTGGAATTAATTGCCTTCCTTAACTTCGCTTTTCTGCTTTCAGGACACTCATAGATTCCATACTTTGGAAACCTAACATGCCCTTCTTGCAAATTTTCCATGTGAACCTTCAGCATAGAATTGATTGAAAGATCTGAATAACAGGCTTCAACGTAATCTTGAAGGCTATTTCTAACATTTTTAGTAACTCTTATAGAAGTATAGGTCTCTTTTGCCATATTATCGTTATGAAGAAAAGAGTATTAAAAAGTATGCATTTTGCATAAATATGCATTTTGCATACACTTAATACGACAAGAATTACCCCCTTAAGTGAAATTTTAGTTATTTGTCAGCCTAAACTGGCGCGTAAGGAGGTGGATTATGCGGATCCCAACAAGTTACAAACCTTTCATCCAAATCATCTAACCTTTTCATGAGTGAATCTGAGATTTCAAAATCAAAAACTGCGAAATTTTCTATAATTCTATTTTGATTAACAGATTTAGGAAGGACAACCATCCCTCTTTGCATTGCCCATCTAATCAAAACTTGGGCCGGAGTTTTACTTAACTCATCTGAAATTGCAACTAAACGTGGCTCATCCATTCGCTTGGCATGAACTAAAGGACTGTAAGCTTCAATTATTATATTTTTAAAATTACAATACTCCAATAATTCTTTTTGATAGTGGTATGGATGGAATTCCACTTGATTAATTGCAGGTAAAATACCATACTTTGCCTCTAATTCTTTCAAATTGTCAATAGTAAAGTTGCTTACACCTATAGATTTGCAAAGTCCTTTTTCTTGCAATTCAATAAATGCCCTCCAAGAATCATTTCTTAGCTCTTTCAATGGCCAATGTATAAGGTAAAGATCAATGTAATCACAATCTAATCTTGCCAGACTTTTTTCACAGGCCTCAAGTGCTGTTTGGTAACCTTGATCTTTATTCCATAATTTGGTTGTAATAAACAAATCATCACGTGGAACTTCTGCGTCGTTAACTGCCCTTCCGACATCTGATTCATTATCATAAGCTCTTGCAGTGTCAATATGTCTGTATCCTGCATTAATTGAAGCTAAAACGGCATTATATGTAGAATCACCGGGCTCTGATTTCCAAGTACCTAAACCTACAACTGGAATCTTATGTCCATCATTCATAGTCTTATACAACTGATCTGTCATAACCCTCCAAAGAACTGGCTAAATTAATTATTTGTATATGTCCACAAAATTATCATGCAAATGCCCATTGGAAGCAAGCCATTCAAATGTGTCTAAAGTATAAGGTTCACCCTTATAGTTTGTAATTTTTCCACCTGCTTCTTCTAATATTGCTATTCCGCCAGCCATATCCCATGATTTTGCACCTGATACAATATATCCCTCTAACCTGCCTGCTGCAATATATGCCATAGTTAGCGCAGCCATACCTAATTTTCTTGTTGATTGGATTTCCTTTTCTAAAGCTATAAAATTGCGACCCATCTTTTGATAATATTCATCGTCTCGATTATAGGGGAGACTTGAAGCAACAATTGCTTGCTTCATAACTTTAGTATCTGAAACTGATAATCGTTTAGGTTCCCCTTTGTTATATAAATCATTCAAAAAAGCCCCATTACCTTTGGTAGCATAAAATAATTCTTCACGTATTGGATCTGCAATAACACCCACTAAGACTTCATTACCTTTACACAAACCAATTGAAGGCCCAAAAAGAGGAAAGGAATGTGAAAAATTAATAGTCCCATCTAAAGGATCTACTATCCAAACTTTCTCGCCTGGAAAACTAGTTCCTTCTTCAGCAATTATTCCATAATCTGGTGTTTCTTCCTGCAATATCTTAGTTATTGCTTCCTCACATTTGAAATCTACTTCAGTTACAACATCAATATCTGATTTGAAATCTAATTGTTTAAAATTACCATAACTTTCAGCTATAATTTCTGAAGCCCGAATAGCTGCCTTAATTGCTACTTCTAAATCATCTACTGGCAAAGAAAATCAACAACCCCTTCGAATAGAGCTCGACCGTCTCCGGGACCTGAAGGATCTAATCCAGATGAAGTCCAATCTGCATGTTGCCAACCATGAAAAACACGTTCTGGATGAGGCATCATACCTAGTACATTACCTTGAGAATTCGTAATTCCTGCAATATCATAAGCAGCTCCATTAGGATTCCAAGGATAACCCGGTTCTAAATTACCTTCATTATCACAATATCTGAAGGCAATTTGATTATTAGTCTTCAATTCATCAAATTTTTCTTCACTCATCATCAATTTGCCTTCAGCGTGTGCATTAGGAATTGACAAAACTTGGTTTGTTTCATATTTATTTGTGAAAAAACTTTGAGAATTATTCTCTACGCGAAGATGGACATGCCTAGCCTCAAAACGGTTGGAATCATTTGTATGGAGCACTGCATTTGGAACAATACTAATACCTGAATCTATACCTGGTAATGCACCTAATTCTACTAAAATCTGAAAACCATTGCAAATGCCCAAAACAGGCCTTCCTTCTTTTATAAACTCATCGAGTTGAGATTTAAGACCTGATTTTATACGAGCTGCAAAGATTGCTCCAGCACGAATGTAATCGCCTGAACTAAATCCTCCGGGAAAATATAAGGCGTCATAATCCATTATATTTCTACGACTAGATTCTTCAACTTCTCCCAATAACTGTTTGAGATGTACTTTTTCAGAATTGCACCCTAATGACGAAAAAGCTGCTGCAGATTCATCTTCACAATTTGTCCCCTCTATTCGGATAACACCCACTTTAAGGTCTGACGGATTTGGCATGATTTTTTGCCATAAGAAACGGGATTAAAACTATGACCTATACTATCTTAAGACAAAGGACCGTTAAAATTGTTTTATTAAAGTATTAAGAGATTATTCATAGGTCCAAGATAAGCTATCTTGAGTCCATTCATTAAGCCCTTCTGAAAACCATAATCCAAGCTCGAATTCAGCAGTTTCAGGCGCATCAGAACCATGTATCATATTATAACCAATATCCATTCCAAAGTCTCCACGAATTGTTCCTGGTACTGCTTCACGGCCATTTGTAGATCCTATTAAATTTCTAGCAACACTAATTGCATCTAGTCCTGACCAAGCCATACAGATTACTGGTCCGCTTGTAATGAATTTAATTAAACCTGGGAAAAAAGGCCTTTCAGAATGTACTGCATAATGTTTACGAGCTATTTCTTCGCTTGGTACAACCTGTTTAAGTCCAACTAACTGTAAACCTTTTCTTTCAAATCTCTGAACTATTTCACCAACTAAGCCTCGTTGTACGCCATCTGGCTTAACCATAACATAGGTTACTTCTTTACTCATTTCTCTCTCTTTGAGTGGAAAGTATCAGTCCAGCGTGTACGAGCTGGAATTCTATTCAAATTGACATAATTTTTCTTAGCTTTAGAATTAATAAAATAAAGTACTTGACCTGTCTTCTTGACATACATCATACCAGTTCCAGGAGGTATCTGCTTTCCTGTAAATGAACATGTTTTTGTTTCTGCCATTTTATCTCCTATCTAATGCTTTAGCTTCTCTTGAAGAGTCTAATAATAATAATTGATCACCGATATCTACTGGGCCTACTACATTTCTTCTTATAATTCGACCACGATCATCACCATCTAAAACTCGAACCTTAACGGAAGAGGCTTCGCCTCTCATTCCCGTTCGTCCGAGAACTTCAACTACTTGTGCTGGAATGCCGTCCATATTTCTTACTTCTTAGCTAACTCTATAGCTTTGACAACTTCGTCTAAAGCACCCTTCTTTTTGCCGATCTCAGTAATTGCAATTGCTGCAGTAGTTACTTTGAGACCTGCTGCTTTACCAAGTTCATCTCTGGAAGGAACATATGTGTATGGTATTTGTTTCTCTTCACAGAGCATTGGTAAATGCGCTAAGATTTCAGGAGGTTCAACATCTAGAGCCATTACGACTAATTTTGCTTGTCCTCTTTCAATCAACTTGGTTACTTCATTGGAACCTTTTCTAACCTTACCACCATCACGAGCTGTTTCGGCGGCTAGGTATGCTTTCTCAGATAGCTCTTTAGGAGCTTCATATGTTACGAATAACGGATTTGCCATTTTTTTTACCTCTTTCAGACCTTTGTCTTCATTAATCACGGGTTACCCACGTGGGTTCTCGTCTACGAAAGGGGGCCTATTTAATACATGCTTGAAATGTAGATAATATGAGTATTACTGTCTACACTACTGCCCCAGACGAAAAGACTGCCGAAGCTCTATCTAAAGCTATTATCGAAAAAAAGTTAGGTGCATGTTGTAATTTCTGGCCAGTAAGAACTATTTATTCTTGGGAAGGCAAAATTAAAGACGATACTGAACATGTAATGTTTATTAAGACTTCAAAAAAGAAATTTAAAGACTTAGAAAAGTATATCGTTAAAAACCACCCCTATTCAATGCCTGCAATCGTTTCGCTATCTTGGGACGATTCACACGAACCTTTCAAAAATTGGGTAAATAATAATGAGTGAATATGACGTAATCATTTGCGGAGGAGGTCCTAGCGGTGCTACAACGGCATTCTATGCTGCCAAAGCTGGAATGAAAGTATTAGTCATAGATAAATCTAAATTCCCTAGAGATAAAGCATGTGGAGGACTACTAACTGCAAGACTTTTTGATGAATTACCAGAATTGGAAAAATACATTAAACCAATTATTGAATGTCCATCCCGAGACGTCAATCTTTATTCTCCTTCAATGAAATATAAGATAGATTTCGAATTTCCTGAAGGAACGCCTTGGAATATAACAAGAGAAGTTTTTGATAACGCAGTCTTGGAAGCTGCAAGGGATGTGGGCGCTGAAATTTTAACCGAAACTAGAGTAAGAGACTTTGAATTTGACAATGGAGTAACTGTTCAAACTTCAAATGGAGATTTCAAAGGTAAGATGGTTATTGGAGCAACAGGACCTAATGATAAATTAGCTACAATGGTCCGCGAAAAACGAAATATCAAACCTTGGAATGATAACCAGATGGGAACTGCATTAATGTGGGAACCAGTAGTTGGAAAAGAGTTTGTAGACAAGACATTTAGTGACAGTAGATCATTATTGGTACATTTCAAACCTGGTGGAATTGAAGGATATGGTTGGGTTTTTCCAAAGAAAGAAATTTTGAATATTGGGTTTGGAGGGTATAACCGAACAATCAAAAGCGTGAAAATTAAAGAGATATGGGAAGACTATATCAAATTACTAAAAGAAGATGGATATTTCCCTAAAGATCAGAAGACACCTCCTGTGAAAGGGGCTCCATTACCATTGGATGGACCTCTCAAGGCCACCACTATGGATTACACTCTCCTTATTGGAGATTCTGCAGGGATGGTTTCCCCTTTGTCTGGAGAGGGGATATACTATGGAATGCATGCTGGAAAACTTGCGATTAAAACAATCAAAGCCGCTTTAGAAACTGGTGACTACTCACAGAAACACTTAGACCAGTACCATCGTGATTGGAACGAGGTATTTGGAAAAGAATTACGAGATCTGTCTTTCTTTGCCCTTATGGCGCTTAAATTACCTGAAAGAATGGTGTACTATGGTACACGTGACGAGAAATTATGTGAAATTTTCGCAGATCTATTCTTAGGTGTGACTCCAGGTGGTTTAGGAAAAAGAAAACCTATCACTAGAGCTATATTTGATGCAATAAGATATCCTTACTTCGGTTTAGGTTAATCGTATTATCAGGGAATTATTATTCAGCCATCCAGCCCATCATTTTGTCTACTTCTCTACTAATTAGTATTAAAGTTGGAGCCCAAAGCCCTACAAAAATTCCTAACATTTGGTCATCAGATATGAAATATATGTAAAGTGAACCAAATATTGATCCAAAACTTGCCATTAATCCCAACTGAGAAACGATACCGCCGTCATATTGGTTTTTCTTTTCGTCCATATTATGTTTTGTTCGGCACGCTAATAATGTATTTTCCGTGCAGCAGTGCATTGCATTGAGTTCATCTTAGATGCATCACTCGTCTACTAGAGGTAAGATATTTTCCGAATTTATCTATTCCTTCTTTGATTAAAGCCGGTGCATGATTTTGCTGATAATTTTCTAAAGATTCTCTATTATCTAAATGATATCTGATAGACCAATTGACTTTATCATCCTCAGAATCACACACAAACCATTCAGCATTGTGGAAACCTTCGATATCCAAAATTTGCTCGATGTGAGGACCTAACCATTCACCATACTCATCTGCAGCAATAGAATCAATTTGTAAATTTACCTCGTAAACTATCATGTTTATCTAAACGTGAATCGCTATTAATTATCGCCCCTATAGCCTTAGAGATGTCTAAGATAATTAAAGAATTCATCAAAACCTTCAGAAGTGAAATATTACAAAATGACACTGAACACGCCATATTTCATGGATGTTGGGACTGGCATTCTTCGGTCCACGGACACTGGGCATTGCTAGAAAGTGCCCACCTTGTAGAAGATAAAGAAAGTCTAGAATTAGTCTCCAACAGATTGACTAGTAAGAAAATGGAAGAGGAAATTCAGTACTTGAGAGACCATCCTGAATTCGAAATGCCTTATGGTCGTGCCTGGTATCTTCGACTTATGATGCGATTGGAGCAAATAACGGGATTTGGAGATTACAAATGTTTGGTGCAAGAAATTGCTTTAGATTTACGCGAATGGATAGATGACTCGATGCGAGGTCCCTCAATCTCGGAATACAAAAACCCTTCATGGGCATTGATACAGTTGCATGATTGGGCCACTCATTTTGAAGATTCTGAAACTGTAAATTGGGTTATTGAAAAAACCAAGGAAAATTTCCTTGAGCCCAAAGTCAGTATAGATTTAGACTGGGAAGGAAAAGGAGAATTTTTCTCACTATGGGGCTTACAAACTTACTTGATTTACACTGCACTTGGTGCCGAAGAATTATCAAAATGGTTAGAAGATGATTACAATCTAGATGTAGTAAAAGATCTGAATACCGACCATCATCTTGCTATCAATGCCTCAAGGGCTTGGGGATTTTACTCCGCATATCTTGCAACTTCAGAGCAAAAATGGAAGGATGCATACAATGAACACGTGCAAGCCTCAAAAGATTTACATCCCGTCTGGAAGGATAATAGACGATCGTATGCTCACTGGGTTCCACAATTTACCTTGTACTCAATACTAATAGACAATTAATCTTTTTTAAGCAAAAATTCTTTCAACAACCCATGCTGCATCGAATGGCATTATATCTTCATATTCTTGTCCAATACCTACAAACGCTATTGGTTTACCTATTGCAGAAGATATACTGAGAGCTGCACCACCCTTCGCATCTACATCCAATTTAGTTAAAACAACGGCATCTATGCCTACAGCTTCATGGAATTTTTTAGCTTGATCTACAGCATCATTACCTGCCAATGAATCTCCAACAAAGAAAATTAAATCTGGTTTTGCAACTCTTTTAATCTTTTTCATTTCATCCATCAAATTAGAATTAGTTTGCATTCTACCAGCTGTATCAATCAAAACAATGTCGCGGTGTTTAGCTTTAGCGTGTTCAACCGCATCATATGCAACTGCAGCTGGATCTCCACCTGATTGATGTTTGATAAATTTGCATCCTAATCTAGTTGCATGTAATTCTAATTGTTCTATTGCTCCTGCCCTAAAGGTATCTGCAGCTGCAAGGACAACACTCTTTCCATTATTTTTCAACCAATGAGTTACTCTTGCGATAGTAGTTGTCTTACCAGTTCCATTAACGCCTACAAACGCAACGATAAGTGGACTATCTCTTTTTTCAAGCAAAATATTGGAATCAAACTCTGATTTAGATAATAATTCAACTAAACTGGCTTTGAGAGCTTTTTCAATAGTTGGCGTAATTGCTGCTTTATTTTCAACTCTAAGACCTACTAGTCTTTTCTTAATAATAAGCTTCATTTCCTCTAAGGCTTCCATTGCTACATCAGATTGTAGTAATGCTAATTCCATCTCCCAAAGAATATTGTCAAGGTGCGATTCACGAATAACTGCGCCACTATCGCGCTCTTCGGGTCTAAACGTTTCATAATCTAAGTTTAGCTGAGGATCTAATTCCTCTTCAGCCTGTTTACTGGCCCCCAATAATTTGTCTCTGAGTGCTCTAAACATTAATTTGGACCTCTATTTTGACTTAATGATTCTGCCCTTTCTCTAACTGCATTATAATCTTGCTTGGACTTCTCTAAACTTTCCGAATAGGTTCTACCAGCTTCGTTAAGTCCTTCAAGACGCTTATTCAATCTATCTAATGAATCAGGCCTCGAAGTTTCTAAGAAAACTCGTGAGCCTATACCAACCAAAACACGATCTAAATCATCAACTTTGGTAAATAATGAAGTACTGTGTCCAACAGGTACTAATAATTCCATTCCTGGTTTTGAATCAAGCATCCCTTCTATCGTTTCTTGAGCTTGATAAACATCATTTCTAACATTAGAAATTGCCTCCAATTGAGACTCCCAATAACGAATCTGATTCTCATACTGTGGAAGGGCATCCACTAGTTGTTGAAGTTCTCTTTCAGATTCGTCCATTCTTGTCCATTTAGAAGGCTATAAAATAATCATCCCAAAAACGACAACCATAATTACTACCACGTCTAGATTTTATTGCGAACTTCGAAGACAGAGCTGATTAGTGATGTTCTGTGCAAAAGTTGGCACACACGACTCCATTGGGTCCCCACCGGATTTAGTGATGGAAGGGACAACCCCGGAGTCTTACATTTCCCGAACTGGGTCAGAGCCCTGAAACGATGATGGTGCTCGTTAGGTTTGGGGTAAAGGTCGCCCTCGGGCGGCCACCCTTTGTTTATATTTATTCAATGCTCAATTCCTATACTAAAACTTTGGACATTCCGCCATCAGTATGAAGAACCTGGCCTGTGAAATTATCTGGGGCGTCAGTCAATAACCACTTCAAAACAGTAGCAATTTCTTCTTTCTCATTAACTCTTTTGATAGGGATTTTCTGTGACGCAGCTTGGGAAGCTGTTTCATTAGACATTATTGGTGATGCTAATTTTGTATCTGTTAATCCTGGAGCTACTGCATTAATTCTAATCCCACGATTTGCATAAGTTGCTGCAGCTGATCTTACCATTGACTCAACTCCGCCTTTAGCTGCAGAAATTGCTTCATGATTGACCAACCCAAGTGATCCTGCTACACTGGACATGAAAACAATTCGACCATGTCCTTGACTTAGCATGGCCTTACCTGCAATAGATAACGTAAGAAAAGCTGATGTTAGATTTGTACTAATTACTGACTCGAATGCCTCTTTGTTCATGGCATGAGGTGGTCTAACTGCAAAAGAACCTACACTGTGTAGTACTCCATGAATTTCTCCAGATTCTTTCACTGAAGCTACAAAATTCTTGATATCTTCTTCTGAAGTGGCATCACCTATCGTAACATAAACACCTAAACCTGTTAACTCTTCTGATTTATCTTGATCTCTAATAAGTGCATAAAAATTATACTTTTCATTTGAAATTTGATTGATTGTTGATATGGCAATATCACTTGACCCGCCAAAAATAGCAATATTTTTTTTCATTGTCTACAAAATAAAACTTGAGATATTAAGGTTATATTAGATTTTCTGGTTTTTTGGACGAGTGGTGAGAATGTATCTTCCATTTCGTACCTTTTCTACCTAAAACAAAAGTAAATCTTGCAGGGGTTGTGGTCTGCTCACCGTTTTCTGTTAAATCAAAATCATAGATTCCATTAGCAATAACTATACGTCCATTTCCTAAATTTTCCTCAACAATTTTGCTAATACGTCCGCAAGGTTTAAATTGCAAAAAATAATCAAAATATATCTTTATTTCATCATGACCCTGCCGAATTTTACTATCCAATGTCCCTAACAAAAGCCCATCTTTTTTGTATAAGGAAAGAATGGTATCTACATCATTCGAGCAAACTGCTTCCATCCACTCTTCAATAAATTCTGTTGCTGTCTTCATGAAAAGACCTTTTCAAATTCTTCTTTAAAAGTATTCATGTCTGAAGCCGGTAAATTATTGATTCCACCTGCCTTCTCACGGCCGCCACCATCAAATTTACTACACAAATTTCCAGCCCCATATGGATTATTAATGGAAGATCTTACAGATATTCGATAAGTTCCATCTGAATTCAAAACGGCTATTGCACAAGCTAAATCTTTGCTTGTAGAAACTAAATGATTACTGAAAGAACCCATAATTCGGTGAGTCCAAGCATCATTAGGAAGCTTGTAAATCACTCCATTATTACTAATTGAATATGGCTCTTGACACATTGCTGAGCTCATGTCTGCATTGTAATTATCAAGCAGTGTTGAGAAAATATTACCTTGCTCGGCAAATAGAAAAACATCGGTACCACATGCACTAGTTGCTTCAGCTATCACTTCTGGTGAAAAAAATAAATCATCAATTGTCTGACCATAACTATTGTAATTTACTACTAAACCAATATGCTTCAAAATTTGAATTTGCTCATCACTTAAATCTTCAGATTTAGCCATACCCATAGCTAAGTCTATGTGATTATCACCAAAGGCTGTAGCAATCGACCATAGATTATTTTTCCCATTTACATGTGAATTAACAATCAATCCAGTAGAAATATTAGGCTCAGTATTGATATGATAAGTAATATTCGCATGAACAATCAATTCTTTAGGATCATGGTGATCAAAATATTCAACAATTGCTCCAGAATCAAGAATCCTTTGGACATCTTTTCTATTCTTAGCATGAGAAACATCCAGTATAGTAACTAAATCCCCCTCACCAGCATTCACCCTAGCAACTAGATTTACGTCACGTTTAACGCCAGTCACAATGATTGAATCTCTAGGATGTGCTAATCTCAGTTGGTGCCAAGCAAATATGCCATCTGTGTCTCCATTGAAAACATCGTAATTAGTCATTATCTAATCATCCATTCAGGAATATTCTTTATGTGCATTTCCTCTAGAAAATTACATGTCTTACTAATATCAGAACTGTAATAATTTACTAGCTCATTACGTAATGAATCTGATATCTTTTCAGTATTTGGTTTAGCATTAACAAGATTATAAAGCCCACTAAGCGGCCATTTCAACCAAGGAAGATAATACCAAACTCCAGACAAACGGTTATCAAAAGAAGTTGCAAATCGCTGTAATCCTTTACTTCTGTAAATCATTGATTTGTTTTGTACTTTTGTCTTATTATCATCTATTTGACTTTTATCAAGTTCTAACCATTTACATATTTCTGCAATGAATTTAGGTTCATCTTTAACCATATCATCAAAGAAACAAACTCGGAGCCTATCTCCAAAAATATTATGCCACTCTAATAATAGCGAATGATATTTACCTCCAACCATTGCCCAAAAATCATAATTTTTCTTCTGAATAGACTGATTAGAATCTATCTTTTTACATTCATCCAGATATGTTTCAAAATTAAGTTTACCACTTATATGGCCAAGACTCTTTTTATATTTATAAAATGAAAATAATCTATCAACGGGGTTACGTAAAACCAAAATTACCTTTGAACCTGGAGAAAAATCATTGATTGCCTTTGCACTTTCTTTACCTCCATAAAAATATCCCGGTGTAGCTTCTATCGCATACTTTTGACCTGAATAACCTGAAAAACATTTTTTGTAAAATTCAATGTCTTTCTTCCGATCTTCTATCTTAAAAGGATGGAAATAACCCGGTTCTTTGGGATTTGAAGGATGAACCTCAGGATGTAATGCCAAATATCTGAATAAGGAAGTAGTTCCTGCTTTTGGAACTCCAGCTATGAAGAGATTCGGATTCACAATTTGTCAGATGAGCCCTTATTAATCAATATATCCGAGACGATGTAAGGAGTTATACAATAATTTAGTAACTTTTTTCTGCCTATTTTCAGAAAGATTATTTTTCCATTTACCAACTGATTCTGAACTTATTGGCTTTGACAGATTTGAATGATGGGATTTGTCTGTGTCGCCCATTTTATCAATCTGAGAAGTATGGTCTAAAATTTTAGCATCATATTCAACGTCTAAAAAATTACAAACTTCCATGATTACTTCTTCCGGCTTATTGACTAATGACTCATATCTAATTTCCATATAGTTATCACCAATCTTTGAGCCAAACCTTTGAGCAAAATTTATACTATGGTTCCATCTTTTGGATGCTTCATCAACAGAAGAATATCTTTTCATTTCCAAATATGAGCTAACTACATCACGTCCATCTCTAATAATGTGGATAAATTTGGATTGGGGGAATACATTGCTAATCCAATCTAAATACAGAGTATTTAGTGGAGTTTTATCACCCCATAATTTAGAACCAGGATTGTGTTTTTCTGAATATGTACAATACAATTCATCAAATATGTTTGAAAGTGTTCTCTTAGATTCATCAATAGAATCTAATCTATTATGTACTTCTTGAAGATTAATATCCCAAGTATAAAATTCTTTACAATTTTTAAACTCATCAAGGACTTCTGGAAATAATTCTTTCCAATCTCTATTATTAGAAATATGAAATCTCTTGATAGCAAAAGGAAGACGGTATGATTCTGGAGGTATTGAAATATCTGAATTGCCTGATAAAATAGAGCGTAAAAGTGTGTTTCCTGAACGTCCTGAACCAATTATAAAAAAGGGAATACAACTAAGATTGGATTCATCATTAACTATTTGGTAACGATTAGAAAAAGGATTTTGAAATGATTTTATCCGATTGTATATTTTATGAACATAAAGAGAACTTGCCATACTAATCCAATACCGCCTTGTACCTTTCAATCACTTTCTTTGCTGATGCAATCGGATTATGATGTGACTGAACAAAATCATAACTTGTCTTTCCTATATCTATCAAAGACTTACGATTATTATATAATTCAGTGATTTTCTTTGCTAAATTTATAGGATTAACACTGACAACTGGTAAGTCATACTCACTATAAAATGAATCTGTTAGAGTACAAATTACGGGCTTGCCTAGAGCCATGGACTCAATTGTAAATACACCATAAATCCCATATTCTGGATTTACCCAATCAATAATTAAATCGTTTTTTGATATCTGCTCAACTAATTCTGAATGTTTTATATTTTCAATAAGTGTAAATTGAATATCAAGACCTTCATCTTTAACTTGTGAAATAGCATATTCTACGGCACTAGTATTCTTTACTTCTCTACTAGTTGGCGCATGCAAAATCTTCAATGGACCTAGATTATCTGATTTTGAATATTTTAAATTTGTTAAATCAACCGGATTAGGCAACCACTCAGCACCTGGTACAAATTCTAGTAAATCAGGAGTGCTAACATATTTATGAACTACAAAATGATTCGCTAATATTGGGTACTTTTTATTCCTAATTTCAGAACCATGATGATGAAGAATAACCGGTTTCTTCATAATTCCCGACCACATGACTAAATCACGGTAACCTTGACTTACAGCCTGACCATGATAGTGCAAGATATCACATTCCTTTACCAAATTATAGAGTTTTTTACCAATATCCAACTTACCGAGTAAAGAACTAGAATCAATCTCAGAAAGATTATAATCAAAATTTGTGTGCCAACCTTTAGTACTCGTAACTGCTAAATTAGCCTCAATACCTAATTCTCTTTGAGCCTTAACTAAATTTGAAGCCACCTGGGCAGGATTATTCAAATGAAGAATTCGCATTACTCTATATCCAAAATCTGGTTACGACTCTCAATCAAAAGACCGACTGCCCAACGTGCGATGACTACCCCTGCAATAATTCCAATAATCGGATCTAAAACAGTAAAATTAGGATTAAACATACCAATTATTAAAGCTACAATTACCATAACTGAAACCAAAGCATCTGCCAAAACATGGAGATAAGCTCCTCGACGATTTAAGTCCACAATATCATTTGGATTAGTTAAAAAAGCATCAAATTTACCTAGTAGTAAATTCCAATCCTCTTTGTATGAAGAAAGTGCATTATCCCAGCCTCCTTGTGATTCTTTCTTCGAAGATTCATGCGAATGATCGTGATCATGTGAATGGTCATGCCCATGGTGATGATTCTCAAGGCCCAAAATATTAGCGCATACTAAATTGACAATCAAGCCTATAACTGCCACTAAGATAGCTTCTTGAAATTGAATTTCTTCTGGTTCTAATATCCTACCAAAAGATTCCCAACCTATGTAGAGAGCTACAATACCTAAAACAATTGAAGAAGCAAAACCTCCTAATGCCATTACTATATTTTTACTATTCTTAACTCTAGATTCAGTTCTTGCAAAATAATAAGCATATAATGTAATTCCTAAAGCTGCAGCATGAGTCCCCATATGCCACCCATCTGCTAAAAGTCCCATGGACTTAGTAAATAATCCCGCAGATATCTCAATAACCATCATTACTAAAGTAATAACCACTACTAAACGAGTTTTACTTTCCGACTCTTCGTCGTCTACATCATGATGATGGTGATGCCCTGACATGCTATAGTATGATTAGCGGTGTAAGAAAAACGCTTTGTCTCCCTCCAATCTTACAAAACCAGTCCTCTCAAATTGAACTACATGTTTATCCAATAAAGATATATTATCTTCAACAATACCTAAAACTCTTTCTCCGTCTGGATACCAAACTTCTATTGATTGATTGGATGAACACCATTGAAATATTGGTACTCCTTTCTTATGTTCAAACCCAGAAAATAATAACATCTTGTCTTTCATAACTACATTACAAAGATTTTTTAACCGAATTTCAGAACCATCGACCAATGATTCTAAATCTTTACTAGGTAAATATATTTTAGATCCTGAAGAAATTGTTTCCTCCCTGTTACCAAGTTCTTTATTGTCTGGATGCCAAGGAGCTTCCTTCTGCAAGTCTTTATCCGTTTCCAGTATGAATTCAACTGGATTTGGGACAAAGAATAATCGTCTACTTTTGGAATCAATTAAATCTTTGTTCAACGCATCAAAATTTTGCCATGAAAATTTAATATCAACTTCTTTAACACCTGAATTTTCCCAATATTTTAGGAAAGTTTCGGAAGAGTAACCTCTTCGGGCCAAAGCCTTGATTGTAGCTAAACGGCAATCATCCCATCCAGTAAATTCTCCATTAGTTATCGATTCTCTGATTTTACTTGTTTTGAGATTAGTATTTGGTATTGCAACTAGACCATAGTGTATAAATTCGGGTTCCTCCCAATCTAAATATTTGTAAATCCATCGTTGTTTTTCAGTATTATTTAAATGATCTTTTCCTCTCAAAACATGAGTAATACCTAATCTATAATCATCTACTGCAACTGCAAAATTGTAGAGAGGCCATAAACGATACTTATCACCTTGTAAAGGATGTGGAGAATCTACAATTCTTAATGCCACGAAATCTCTTAGTGCTGGATTAGGATCTTCTAAATTCGTTTTTATGACAACTATACCATTGTCTCCATCAAGGAGCGAATCAAACTCTTTCATCTGGACTTCAGGGTTACGATTTCTATCTGGATGGGCTTTACTCTGCCTTTTGAGCTCTCGCCATTCTTCAGCATCTGATTTAGTAACATATGCACCACCATTCGATATTATTGTTCGTATATCTTCATAATAAATATCAATCCTATCAGATTGAACTATTACCTCATCAGCTTCAATACCAAGCCATTTCAAATCTTCTTGAATCAAATCATAAGCTTTTTCATCAATTGCATTTGGATTGGTGTCTTCCAAACGTAATACCAATTTGCCATCATATCTTTTTTTGTAATAATTATTAAGAGCTAATGCTCGAGTGTGTCCCAAATGTAAAGGACCGCTAGGCCCTGGTGCAAAACGTAATACTACTTCTTCCGTTTTATTGAGAGGCGGGAGCTCACGAGGTTTAGCCTTTTCTTGCTTTTTCTTCTTTTTAGGTTTATAAAGTTCTAAATCTTTTGAATCCATCTTATTGACTTCATCGATTACCTCATCTATTACTTGCATCACTTGTTGGGCTGAAGAACGTAGTTCGGGATGCGTGCCCATCGCTTTACCAATTACACTTTTACTACGTGCTTCGCCATATTGAGCAGCCTCAGACATGGCTAATTCCAATAACTTCTGCCTTAAATCAGACACAACCGCTGAAAGAGCGGGGGGTTTAGGCCTTTTGAGCTAATTTTGATGTATATTTTTATTTACTCCGTCTAAATCCAAAATTTGTGAATAAGGCATTCATGATTGCTGCATTGTTTTTGACTGTAGGGTGTATTGACATCCCTGCAATGAATGGACTAGTCGACAGAATTGTCCCTGAAGAGACAAGAACATATCGAATATTCGATGTATGGGACACGCAAGGGAATTTTGCACCAGACCCTGCTCAAGATCAAGATACATACATTAATGCAATCGAAGACATGATTTCAAATCCTCTAGGATTTCAAGAAACTGCTCAAAATATTTCTTGGAAAGAAGACAAACACACTTTCTTTATAGAAGAAAATTGGGAATCTACATTCATAATTCTTCTATTATCTGTAGACTATAGTCTTGGTGGAGGTGTGGACCCTTCAGAAGGTCCTGCAGGTACCTTAGATTTTACTGTAACTGACCCTGATGGTACGATGCACGTTTACGGAAAAGACGGAGATGGGTATGAGATAGTAACTTGGAATAACCAACTAGAGGAAAGACCTCTTCTTCTCCCTGTAATAGGTGGGACTTGGACTATTGCTATTTCAGGTTCAGGACTTGATGGTATTGGCTCAGTTCTTTATTCAGGTGATTATGATATAAGAATTGAAAGTGATAAATTAGAATAAACTAGTATATATCAAAAACATACCAAGAATAATACAATAAGGTGTGAAATAATGGAATTTCTGTTGCTTAATTAGTTTTAATAAAGCACTTACTGCAAAATAACTTGTTATTGCTGAGCTAATAAATCCTAAACTTAAAGCAAGAATTCCCACCTCATCTACAGTTTCATCAATTTCACCTATCTTAAGAAGTGTCGCGCCCATAATGGCAGGTATAAACAAAAGAAAAGACAACCTAGCTGCTTTAACAGGATCCATTCCCAATATTTTAGAAATTGCAATAGTCGAACCTGAACGGGAAACACCAGGAAGTATAGCTAAGCCTTGGAAAAAACCAACAACTAAAGCATTAGAAAATTTGAAATCATCAATCTGTTTTTTACCATCATAATCCTTACTAACCCAAATTAAAACACCTGTGAAAATTAAGCATCCGCCAACTAAATGCATTTCGCTATAGAAATCACCTATAATCGTACTATCAAAAGTAAAACCAATAATTGCAGTTGGAATTGAAGCTAAAACAACCATCATTAGCATTCGTTCATATCCTTTAAGATTATGATAATTTTTATAATCAAAAATACTAGGCAATACTAGAAAAACTTCCCTAATCTCCTCGCGCATGATGTAGAAAATAACACAAAGTGAGCCTAAATGTAAAATTATATCAAAAAGAATAGGAGGTTCTTCATTGAAATAGAATTGAAATATTGCCAAATGTCCACTACTGCTAATAGGGAGCCATTCAGTCACACCTTGCAATATGCCTAGAAGCACAGCCAACCACCATTCCATAATTGCCCAATCGTCAGGTTTATTTAACCGACGGGGGAGTATCACCTAATGGCAGATATGAAAGTGCGCTGTACAACTTGCTACAACGTTTTCAACACAAACAAAGATGAGGGAAAGAATGTAATCTGTCCAATGTGTGACACATCATTCAAAGTTCAGAACACTAATGTCGTAACTAGTATAAAGAATAAAATAACCGATTTGGGGAGTAAAATCGGAACAAATATCCAAGAAAAATTGAACATAAACAAAAATGATGATATTTTCAAAATTATAAACGGTAAGAAATATGATCGCGAATTATTGGAAGTTGCGGCTGAACTAACTTCTAAGAAAGAAGAAATAACTTTAGAAGGAAGTAAACAATTATTTCATAAAATAAAAGATTATGACGATTATACGCAAGTAGAAAAACAAACTGTTGCGTACATACGTAAAACATATAAATTCACACCAGAAGCAAATAACTGGTTAAGAACCGAAATTAGAAGTTGGGCATCTGGGAAAACTCGGAGCGATACAACTTTAGATCCAACTGGCTCAACATTACAAAAAGAACAACCCCTCTCTTTTGTCTTTAGTAATTTGAAAGAAGCTTATCGTTGGGATAACCTTAATAATTTAAATGAAAAACCGAAAACTGCCGCACAATGGGCTGGTATTTTACTCTCTATTGTGTTTGTTTTAGGGATTTTATCAGGAATTGCATACGGAGTCAAGTGGAACAATCAAGAAACTCAATGGAGTAGTGAGGGATTATCTTCAGTCCATGGAACTATTATTGATGTTAATGGCAATTCACTAGAGGGCGTTAAAATTGAAGCTGATGATAAAAAAACAGTTACTAATGCTCAAGGTAAATATTTCTTATATGATTTAATTGGTGATCAAGTTGAAATTAAATTTACAATGGAAGGGTATGGCGATCTAAGTGTTTGGATAAATATACGTTCTGAGGGGACAAATATACTGGAAGTTGAACTAGAAGAAGGGGGAATAAACAAAAGTATAGACCAACGAAAAGATGTCGCTGAACCATGGCCTCCAAATTATGCACTATCTCCCATTTTCATTGTAGCCTCGATTATTGCATTAATGGGGAGTTCTGCAGCATTACTTCAACAAAATTTCAGGATGGCCGTGATTGGATGCCTATGTGGAGTAATAAGTTATGGATTCTTAATAGGAAGTATACTTTCAGTTGTAGCCCTATCATTGTTATTGATTGATAGAGAAAAATTTGACAGGGCATAGAATATGTCATCTTGGCAATTTACTAAAAAATGGAATACACTAGGTAGATGGAATAAAATTTTTCTATCACTAACTAGTGTTTGGACTTTACTAATTCTCGCTTCTCCACTAATGATCGGTAGTGGTGAAACTGGTGATTTGAGCGGAAGTGTTGGTATTTATGATAATAAAGAAGTAATACAGAAAATGAATCCGCTATCTAAATTAGCATATTATTCGGGGGATGTAAATTGCCATCAACTCTCCCATAGATCTTATGAATATAATGGCAACCAAATGCCGTTTTGTGCAAGAGACCTTGGTGTTTTTGCAGGTTTAACATTTGGATTTGTATTCAGCTTAGGAAGAAGAATTGAATTGACATTACCGCTGATAATTCTGGCACTTACCCCAATTGGGCTGGATGGAACAATACAACTCTTTACAGATTATGAATCGACGAATATTCGAAGAGTAGTAACTGGATTAATTGCAGGAGCTGTAACTGGAATTGCCCTAAAAATCATTGCAGACTCATTGGATAAAAAATATTAGTTTTTATCCCATTTTAGCTCATTATCACAAAATGGACATTGTGGAGCTAAATCAGGTACAACACGATAGCAAATGTTGCAAAGACGACCTGGATTGTAAATTTTCTGATAAAGAAAAATACCGACTATTACAAGAACAAAAAATACCACTAAGCCAATTGTGAATAGCATTATTTCCTCTTTAGTTCTTCACTCACATAACTAGTCATAGCTTTGGGATTCATCGTATTCCAAAAGAAGTTGAAATCATTTAATGTAAATGCTCCGACGGTAGCTAAAAATGAAACATAGAGGAAACCACCCATTGCTGAGAAAAAGAATAACTCATACCAACGATCTATATCTAGATTTATCTGAATTTGCCACATTATTAAGCCAACAATTATTGCAAAGAAAATTTGCACAAAGAAATTAACCTGAGGCCTCATTTCAAGATAAGAATAACACAAAAATCTAAGAGATATAGCCATAATTAATTCAGAAATTAAAACAGCTATAGCTGCACCTTCTCCACCTAAGCCCGGTAAATTTTCAAGCCCCAAATGAGGTATTTCTTTAGGGACTAAAATAAGCATCAATATTACACTAGTAATCGAAGAAAATATATTGATCGCTGAAGTCAAATCGGGCCTATCAGAACCCCTTAGTGCAACTGACCAAGGACGATTTACCACTCGAATAAGAGAGGCTAAAACTAATATCTGAAGTATTCGGGCTGCAGGCAAAAATTCCCGGCTAATAAAAACAAAAATGATTTCATTAGACCAGACTACAGTCATCGCAACAATAGGTATGCAAACCATTGCAACATATTTTTCAGCATCATAAACCAACGATTTAATCTCATCCTTTGACTTATTAGAATGTAATTTAGATACAGAAGGGAGTAACATTTCCTCAATAGCTAAAGCCATAGTGCCTATGAATAATGCAATACGTTGAACTGCAAAATACAATCCCACATCTGTCGCGGCCCAAAAAACTCCAATGAATATTTTATCTATATATTTTTTGAAAATTCCAAAAATAGACGCAGCTGCAACAGGAAATGCATAAATTTTGTAAGAATCAAAAGTGGGTTTATCTGGTTTCGATATTGGATAATCCCTAAAATACCATAACGAGATTAGACCAATGATCAATATGCCTACTAATTCTGAGACTGCCAGCCATATTACTCCCCAACCCATGACTGCAGTCCCTATGAATAAAAACGAACGCATTGATGTCCCTAATATTCTAGGCATAGCAACTCTGGCACTTTGTTTTAATCCACTAAAAGTAGCTGTAAGTACACCGGTTAAAAGAAAAACAATATAATATATTATTACTACAAATAAAAGTCCAGGAGTATTAATATCATAAAATTGTTTTTCTAAATAATCCGTCCAATACCAATAAAATATTGCAAATACTGCCAACATTAACGAAATTAAAAATAAACGTATCGAAAGAAAAGTACCTATGCATTTACCTAAATCTAAACCCTCACTGATCCTCTTGACGTGCGCCATTCGGAATCCAAAAAAAGCTAAGAAAGTGAAACCGCCAATTAGACTCATGGCATAGCTAAACTCACCAAGAGCTGAGGCTCCCATATGTCTTGCTACAAACAAAAGTGCAACCCAACCTACTATTGCGTTAATATTCTCAACACCAAAAAGTAGAGCTATTTTGCGGGAAGTCGCCATTAATTGCGCACAGTGCTTGGGATTTAAAGCCAGTCCTCTTGAGGTGAATTGTGACATCAAAACTATTAGTTGCAGGTGTATTAGCTCTGGATGACCTTAAAACACCTCATAAAAGTGAAAAAGGCATAGTGGGAGGTGCTGGAATTTATTCTAGTATTTCTTCTAGTATCTTTACTGATACGGCATTAGTGGCTGCAATTGGAAATGACTTTCCAAAAACAATAATGGAGAAGATCGAAAACCATAAAATAAATACTCAGTCTGTAAAAACTCTAGATTATCCTACCTTTCATTGGTCAGGTGAGTATACTGGAGACATGTCTCAGGCCATAACTCATGAAACTGATTTTCAAATCAATGATCATTATGATTGGGAAATATCTTCCGAACAGAAAGAGTCTAAACTAGTATTACTTTGTAATAATGATCCAAATATCCAATCTAAAATTCTAAAACAGATTAATTCGAGTTTAATTGCCATGGATACCATGAACCTTTGGATTGATATTGCTAAAGAAAAATTAGAAGAAGTTGTAAAACAGGTCGATTTATTATTCATTAATGATGCTGAAGCACAACTTTACTCAGGGAAAGACAATTTAGATGAGGCTGGAAGAAAACTTCTGAGTAAAGGACCTAAATATGTAATTATCAAGAGGGGTGAACATGGTTCTTCGCTGTATTCATCCGAAATTACTAAACACTTACCGGCTTTCAAAGTTAGTAGTTTTGTTGACCCAACTGGTGCAGGCGATAGTTTTGCTGGAGCTGCTATGGGATATCTTTCCGGAGTAGACAATATCAATGAAGAAAATTTGATTATAGCTATGAACTATGGCTCTGCAGTAGCCTCAATTACTGTAGAAGGCTTTGGTACTGAAAGTATTATGAACGTTGAAAAAGAAGAAGTTGAGAGAAGATTTAGAAGTCTTAGTGGTGGGCCCGGCCGGATTTGAACCGACGACCGCCCGGTTATGAGCCGGGAGCTCCACCAGACTAAGCTACGGGCCCCAGTGGCGCCGCTGATCGGATTCGAACCGATGACCGTCCGGTTAACAGCCGGATGCTCTGACCTACTGAGCTACAGCGGCACTGAAGGGTGCTGACTGAGGTATGGTTTAAAAGTTCTGTGATGAACAAAGATTGTATTTATGCATCGTTTCCTTAAGATATAATGTCTCTAATAATTATGGTTAGAAGTCGCCTGACAACGGGAGGTTTTGCAGAACCAGTAGTTTCAGACACCGCTAAAACTTTATCGAAACAGGGACATAGAGTAATACTTCTAGCATGGGATCGAACTGGAAAGAATGAGATGACCACTGCTACAGAGTGGGGAACTATATGGAGATACCAAGAGGAATGTCCACTCAATAATGCAACCGTCTTTGCAAGGAAACTACCTCGCTTTTTAGCGTGGAGTACTTGGCAAATACTGGCATTTCAGAAAATTGAAAAAGATATAATACTGCACTATCATGATTTAGATACTCTTCTAGGTGGAGTTTTTACCTCTAAAATTGGAGAAATTCCACTTGTATATGATTGCCATGAAAACTATCCTGGATTGGTCGAAGGTGCTGTCTCTAGTATTGTAGCAAAATGGCTACATAGGCTAGAAGCTCGCTTGCTGAAGCATTGCCACGGTATAATCTCAGCAGGCCCTGCAAATTATGCTAGGATCTCACAAATGCTGGAACTTGGAACTAAAGCTCCATTTTCTTCAACAGAAGAAGAAGCCTTCGAAGTAATGAATCTTTCTCAAAGAGATTTTATGAATTCTAAGTTAACAAGAGTAGGCAATGTGAAAAGATTAGACGCATATCCTATGAGAAGAATAGAAAGTAGACAAAAAACGGATACCTTTAGATTACTCTATATAGGAGTTTTAGAAAAACATCCCTCAAGAGGCATAATTGAAACTGCACTAACTGTAAGCAAAATGAAAGGAGTTCAATTTGATATAGGTGGATTTGGAACTTTAGTGCCTACTTTGAAGAAGCTAGAAACCAAAATACCTAACATGAAATACATAGGGCCTATTCATCCAGATAATGTGCCATTGCAGACTATTCAATGTGATGCAGTGTTAATGGCACTTGATCCTACCAATGTTAACAATAGACTAAGCGCTCCAAATAAATTATTCGAAGCCATGGCTGCCGGAGTACCTATCATAACTTGCAAAGAACTATTAATGGGACAGATGGTAGAAAGAGAAGAAATTGGCTTAACTTTTGAATGGGGAAAATGGGACCGACTAAAAGCAGTAATTATGAAAATGATGTTTGATGAAGCATTGTGTAATGGTATGGGAAAGCGAGCACGGAGGCTGGCTGAAAAGAAACACAATTGGGACTTCTGTGAGGACAGAATAGGCTCACTATACAAGTTCGTAAAGAAAAATGCAGCTATAGACGCTTAGTTATTTCATCTAAAGACAAGACCGTTGGTAGAGTATCCAAGGAACGAATCAAATATTTTTCTGAAAAATCAAAAGGATTCGATATCTCAGGATCTTGATTTGTTGCAAGTTTAAGATAAGTATCTATCATTGAATAATTACCCGATAAATTAAATAAATTAGTTATCATAAAAAAACGCCCAATATTAATCTCAGTCACACAGAATTGGTCTTTAGAATTCATCTTTATATCAATATCATAATTACCATGTGCACGACCTCCAGATAATTTGTTAATGACGTCTACACAAAAGTCAAATAATTCTTCATCATACACTGTTTTGGCAAGTTCTGGGGAGGATGACATATTACTTGGACGTGAAGCTGCTTCAATGTAAGAAAGTCGTTCAGCTGCCTTCATTAAGATTAACTTGCCATTTTTCCATGTGCTTTGACAGGCAAAGTCTCTACCTGGTAAAAACTCAGATATGGTAAAGTCTGAAACTTCCATGTCTCTCATCTCATTCCAATATTTTATCCACCACTTAGCTTGTTCGGCATCCTTAACTTTTGTAGCTCCTTTTGAACCTGCACCTTTGATCGCTCTACACCAAAGTAAATCTAAATTAAAATTAGAAAAAATTTGATCAACATCCTCTATATTCTCAACATGATATGTCTCTGCGACTCGAATGTCATTCTTTATCGCAAAATTATGGAAATTCCACTTATTTAAACAAAGTGCGACAGACTCATGGTCTGGAAAAAATAACTCCGTTCCTATGTTGTTTCTGATTTCTGATAACTTCTCAACCTCGGGATCATTTGTTGGAATTATTAAATCTGGTTTTATCTCATTTATGATTTTAGTTATTTCAGCCTCATACTCTGGAGAAGAAGCCGGAGGAACTACAAAACGTAAATCAACATTAGCTCTTGCTACTTTGAATTCAGATATGTCAAAACCAATTAAAGTATACTTTTCTCTCTCCTTAATTGTGGATATTATATTATTAGCTCCACCTCCACCAGCTCCTGTAATTATTACTTTGATTTTAGACATTTTTAATACATCATTTCCTTATTTGGATAAAATTTGAATTCTAATATGTTATTTGAAGGATCTTTCAAGAAAAAAGTAGTATGTACTTCTGGCATCCCCTCAAAACGAGTATTAATCGGCTGTAAGAAATCAATATTTTTGGATAATAAGTGTTCAACAAATAAATCAAATTCCTCTTTATTTGAAAAAGTTATTCCAAAATGTCTAGGATAAGGATCTGGATCTAAATCTATTTTATCAGGGGATAGATGACATACTAACTGATCACCAAAGAAAAAAAAAGTAGCTCTATCGTCATACTTACGGCGGAGTTCACAACCTAGTTTATTCTCATAAAAATCCACTGTTTCTTCTAAATCTTTGCATGGGATTGCTAAATGAAAAGCATTGTTAGGATCGCGCATGGATAATTTTACTAGAACTATGAATATTTATAATATGAGTTAGCTAAAAATTAAAATCTAAAACCTGTGTATCAAATGTTTGAAGATTAACGGCAACGGCCCTACATGGCTGAGGCTGAAAACCCATCATCTTTTGATAATCGGTTTGGGCTTGCCAAGTTCCAGGATTCAGCATTAAAACACCATTATACCTTTCTATTCCAAATGAATGTACATGTCCTGTAACAAAAATATCTGGAACTTCACGGATTAACATATGATCTTGTTTTTCAGGTGCTAAAGGAGTCTTTGCACCATATATTGGCGCCATGTGTCTTCTATTCAATAATTCCTTCATCATTGACATTGGATTATCATAAGTTAAATCTCGAAGGCTAACTAAATCATCTAAAGATTTACCATGGTAACAAAGGACCTGAACACCTGCCAAGTTCAGTAATACTGGATTAGCTGTAAAAGTAAGATTATCTCCAAAATCTTTTATGACTTTATCAGGGAGAGGTAGTTGAGGTTCCATTAAACGAACAGCGTCATGGTTACCTGGCATTATAACTGTCTGAATTGTATTAGGTATCTTTGAAATAGATTTTGACAATGTTGAATATTGTTCCCAAACATCAGTTATGGACAAATCCTCTTCTTGCCCAGGATAGGAATCGATGCCGTCAACTGCATCTCCTGCTATCACAAGATAGCCAGGATCGGGAATCCATTCCTTATGATAATCGACGTCACCATTCAACCAAGAAATAAATTTATTCCATTCATTTTCTTTAAATGTTCCACTCCCGAGGTGAATGTCTGAAATGAAAAGGGCAATGTAAGGTTCTTCAGAACGGGCAGCCTCACGATATCTTCCTAAATGAGGACGAACAATTGGTGAATTTACGTAAAGTAAATTTCCTTGCCTGTTCAACTTACCAGATACGCCAATAACTTCATCATTTAATAAATTAAGAGGATTCCCTTCTTCCTCTTTAAGCATTATATTAATTCTATTGTCAGGGTCTTCAATAACTACTTTTGTTCTTCCATTTGGATAGCTTTGAATTTCTGCAATCATACCAATTGCTTGATTTTCTTCATCTGGATTTAAAGCAGACAAAGGACCTGCATCTCGCATTGAAGGGTTTCTTCGAACTAAACGGGAAAGTGTAGTAAAACGATCGTTGAATAATGAAACAAAACTTTGCAATTTTCCATCAGACATACTCTTGTCTATTTGTCTTTCAATAATAATAGGTGGTATATCAGAAACCTTCGGACGACTTATCGGTTTAGGTGGTTGAGGATTCTCCTCAACAACCAAATCTGAAACACTCAAAAATAATCTAGGTCCATCTAAAGATGCAACTGATTTCTCGAGGAGAACTAGACCGTCTGGATGATTCGAAATATGCGTAACTAATTCAGGAGAAGGCATCAATTTACGTTCGGAAAGCCAATCAATGATTTCCTTTTCTTTAACTGTCAAGATTAGGGTAATTAGAGGCAGAACAAAACACTTTTTGTAAATTAAAAAAGATTATATTTTATTAAATGAGGCTTGTTAAATTGGCCTTTAAAAAGCAAAACAAAAATGAGTAACCCCCGTTTAGTTTATACCTACTAGGCTATACCCATGGCCCCACTAGATGAAGAGTTATTATTAATGGAAAAAGTACAAAATACTGGAAGTCGCAACGTTTTCGATAAGATAATGAAAAAAGAAAGGATTTTTAAGAACAGAGAAGCCCTCTCATCAACATTTATACCTTCTTATTTTCCACATAGGGATGATGAAATTAATGGTTTTGCAAATATTTTGAAACCTGCACTATACGGTGCGCGGCCATCTAACATCTTAATATATGGCCAGACAGGAACTGGAAAAACTGCAGTTGCAAAATTTATTTGTGAACAGATTCTAGAGAAAGCTGAAAATGAAAATAAAAAAATACATACTGCTTATATTAATTGTAAACAGACCAATACACCGTACGGAGTTTTAACAAATATTGGAAAATCTTATTCCAGTGAATGGGAAACTATTGTACCTAATGCAGGCTGGAGAATTGATAAAGTTTATGCAGCATTAAAGCAAAAAGCAGATGACAATGGAGGTATAGCTATAGTTATACTTGATGAAATTGATGCTTTAGTTAACAAAAAAGGTGATGATATCCTTTATCATTTAACTGGCTTAAATTCAGACTTGAGTAATTCTAAAATTTCACTCATCGGAATATCCAACGACAGTAAATTTACTACATGGCTCGATCCTCGAGTAAAATCCCGTTTGGGAGAGGAATCATTGACTTTTGCCCCATATAATGCAATTCAAATAGAAGAGATACTAGCTCAAAGAGCTCAGATTGCATTCCATGAAAATGTCGTTGATCCATTAGTGCTAACTGTCTGTGCTAGCAGGGCTGCCCAACAACATGGAGATGCAAGAAAAGCTTTAGATTTACTAAGAATTTCTGCAGAACTCGCCGAGCGAGATGATTGTGAATTGGTTACAGTTAAATATGTTAATAAAGCTCAAAATATTATGGAAATAGACCAAGTCCGTAGTATTGTTTCAACATTGCCAATACAATACAAAGCCACATTGGCTGGAGTTGTACTAAACCAAGGAAAAAGAAAAGATGGACATCAGACTACAGGTGAAGTGTATAGTACCTATATGCAAATTTGTAAACATTTTAGCCTAGATCATTTGAGTCAAAGAAGAGTGGGACATATTATTTCTGAATTGGATATGCAAGGAATGATTAATGCCAAAATCGTAAGTTTGGGTAGACAAGGACGAACTAAGTTTATCAGCATGGCTATAGACCAAGTTCAAATCGATGAACTGTTCGCTGAAGATGCTTTTTTATCAGATATAAACATAGAACTAACAAAATCTGGTAATTATATCAGCAGTACCCAATTAAGATTAATTTAATTTTGAGACTTTTTCTCAATACCTTCTTTCCAACCCTTTTCCCACCCTGCAGCTACTGCAGCATGTAAACCAGCCTTTCGAGCTGCTACTCGAGCCAGACCAAGAGCATTATCTCTAGCTTCTTTATCTTTTTGTTTATTTATTTCCATAGCCAAAATTTTCGCCTGATCTGTATACTCATTCGCTACACTCCACATTTCTTTACTTGCTACTTCAAAGATATCTTCTGCAGACATATCAGATGATACTGCTGAGGCTGCTTGAAAACCTTCATCTCGAGAATCTTGAAATGCCGCAGCTTTATTGGCAGTTCCTTCACCCTTTTCTTTACCATATTTAGCCCAAGCTAGACCTCGATTGACTGCAGGTACATACTTTTTTACAAAAGCAGGTATTTCAGAACCAAGCTCTTTATCTTTAGACATAACACCTCAACAAGCGACGGCATATTCAAGTTGCGCCTTAATCTCTATAAGTATCTGGAAAGAATAATAATAATACTGTAATTATTTCCAAACGTCCAAGCATCATTAGGAAAGATAAAAATAAAAGTGTAGAATCTCCAAAGGCACCATATGCTTCAGTAGGTCCAATTGCACCGATACCAGGCCCTATATTGGCCAGACAAGATAGAGATATTGAAATCCCATCAATTACACCTATGTTAGGATTATTACCTTCTAAGTATAATGTAACTAAAGAACCTAATAAAAATAATATTATAAAAATGAAGAAAAAGACTCCAACATTACGGAATAAATCTTCATTCAAAACTTTATCACCTATTCTTAATTTAATTACTGCACGTGGGTGAATAACTAAAACCAATTCTCTTTTCAAAGCCTTGAAAAGAAGCATAATTCTAACCATCTTAATTCCACCTGTAGTAGATCCTGCACACCCTCCTGTAAACATAGCAAGTAACAATACAAAAATTGACATCTGCGGCCAATTCATGTAATTTGTTGTAGTAAAACCAGTACCTGTTAAAAGGGAAATTGTTTGAAAAGAAGCATGAAGAAAATTGGAAAACATACTATCCATATTGTCCGTGTCTAAAATTAAATTCACAAAAACTAAAGAGATACAAAACAATACTAACGACATGTAGAAACTTAACTCATCGTTTTCTCTTAAAACCTTAAAAGAAATTTTCATTCTCTCTGATAAGTTTTTCGAAAAATCTATTAAATTGTTAAAGACATAATACAATATAACGAAATTTATGCCTGAAATCAGCATGAAAAATGTAATGATGCCTATAACAAAAGAGCTATCATAAGACCCTATAGAATCACGCTGAGGTGAAAAACCCCCTGTAGAAACTGTAGAAAAAGAATTACATATTGCATCATAAAGTGGCATTTCTGATAAAAGTGTTAACAAACTTATTTCAACTAAAGTCATAAAAAAGTAAATGCTCCACAAAAGACGTGCAGTCTGCGCCATTTGTGGCCTTAATCTAGTTATGCCAGTGCCTGGCATTTCAGCTTGAAGAACCTGTATACCGCCTCCAAAAAGTCGTGAAAATACTATAGTTGCAAGAACAATAATTCCCATTCCACCTAACCACTGGGTTTGTGATCTCCAAAGAAGAAGGGACTTAGGAGCATCAAAATATCCTTGATTATATTGATTAATATTTACGGGATTACTACTTTCTAAATCTAAAACTGTAGCTCCAGTTGTAGAAAGTCCTGACATTGATTCAAAAATAGCTCCAGCAATTCCTATTTCATATGACATTAATGATAATCTTTCTGATGCAATAAACGGAAGTGCACCTACAATTACCATCAAAATCCAAACAACTGTGACAAGCAAAAAAGCTTCTCGATTCCTAATATCGGGTTCTGAATAAAAATAATAATGTAGAAAACTTCCCAAGGATATCGCAATAATCATTGGAAGGCCAAACATCCAAAATATGTCTAAATATTCTTCTCCAAGATATAAACCAACTATTATTGGAAAAAGAAAATTAAGACCAAAAAAACCTAAAATGGTACCAGTTAAGCTAAGAATGAGTTTTAATCTCATCAATTAATGGAAAAAGTTTTCCACCTCTGGAAGTTTATTCTTAAGAGTGAAAACTAAGACATGATCTTTTTCCTCTAAAACTGAATCTGTATCTGGGAATATGGCTTCTCCATCTCTATTAATCATAGCAATTAAGGTATCTTCAGGTAAGTTTAGACTTGATAACTTCTTTCCAGTCTTACCATTCTTGCTTTTAATAAGGAATTCACGTACAGAAGCATCTCCTCCCTCTAATTCTTCCATACCTTCAATTTCATCTGTTGATGTCGCTCTATTAACTATAGCATTTACAGTGACTCTTTTGGGATTTATTAATGTATCAATACCAGTATCTTGGACAACGTATTCTAGCTCTGTTTGGTAAACTAATGCTACAGTACGCTTTGCCCCTTCTTTCTTAGCTAACAGACAACTTAAAACATTCAAATCCTCTCTATCTGTTGCAGCAACAAAAAGATCTTCATACCTAATACCTTCTTCTCTTAAAAAATGCCTATCTGTAGAAGATCCAACCAAAACCCGAACATTTTCAGGTAATTGTGAACTTGCTGAATCTGCCATTTCTTTATCTGGTTCTGCAATATAAATTTCTACATCTTTATATCTCTTAGAAACTTGTTCGGCCAAACGTATTGCAATCCTGCTTGTTCCAGCTATCATAATACGTTTAATATTCCTTTCATCAGTTATTTCTTTTGGTATTCCTAAGGCATCAGATAAATCATCTAATTCACTATATTCGCTTAACAAGATCAAAATTCTATCTCTAGGCATTAAAGTATCATTGTCCTTTGGAATGATGACACCTTCTTCACGAGCTATCAAAACAATACGACAGTGAGGGGGTAAATTAATATTTCCAAGTGGTCTGCCGATTGACGGTGAGCTATCACTTAACCTAACTTCAAGGATTCTAAGCTTACCTACTGAAAAGTGTTCTAAACGCGTAAGAGCCGGTCTTGACAATATTTGCCAAATTCGGTGCATGGCCAATTCATCTGGTGACACATAGGCATCTATACCAAATAATTGTTGAATTTCATGACCTTCAGGCATATCTGTTAAATCAGGATTGTTAATGCGAGCGATAGTCTTACATCCTGCTTTTTTAGCAATAGAGCAGCCAGTAATGTTGACTATATCATTTCCAGTTACGGCAATGAATAAATCTGCTTTTTCCAAAGAAGCTTCCTCAAACAATAATTTAGCTGAGGCTGCACTTCCCCTGAAAACTTGAGCATCTAGAGTTTGGGCTCTTTTTACTGCAGACAAATTTGAATCTACTACTGTTACTTCATGACCTCTATAGACTAAATCACGTGCAACACGAAATCCAACTTCTCCAGCACCAGCAATCAGTACCCGCATATATTGCATTCACAGGAGGGGTTTCTTAAAAGCTCTTACACTAAGTTAAGCTCAATCCTCAGATAAATAACGTTTTAATACAAAAGATGAAGACATTCCTAAACTAAAGAGAAGTATGGTAATAATCAATTCTAAAGGACCGTAAATGTCAAAAATTTGTCCAAAACCTAAATTTGGAGATAGGCCTTCACCGTCATAACTCTCTTTCCAAGGCCACAAAGTTATCAATGAACCAAGCATAAGCCCGGCTAAAACAGACAGTGTATATTCACTATGGCGCTTGAGAAAAAAATTCATTAAAGGAACAAAGGTAACCAAACCTAATATCCCTCCAAATAGGAAAAAAAGTAATGGTTCCAAGTTAAACTCATGAACTGAATTTGCTATGCGCGTATACTGTCCTAATGCTAAAAGAACCAAAGCCCCACTTATTCCTGGTAAAAGCATTGCAGTTAGGGCCAAAGCTCCACACATCACTAGTAAAATATTACTATCACTATAACTTATAGAAAGCGTAGTATAGAAGTAAATTAAGAAGGACCCTAAAAATAAAAGCATGTAATTCTCAAATGATGGAGAAACGATTTTACCCCAAGGTTCCTTAATACTAACAAGAACTAGTCCAAAAAAAAACGCATAAACATAGGGAGCTGTCGAAGCTTGCCTAATTAGTCCAGGATCATCATCAGGGCCAACTAATATCTTAGTAACTAAATAATATGAACAAATAATTCCTAAACCCAATGGTAAAAGAAAAAAAAAAGATGATAAAAAATTATTTAAAGATTTTGAAGGAAAACCATCCTTAAAGAAATTAAGGAAAACAGTTAATGATTCAATCAATTTATAATATATACCAATAATCAAAGCAATTGTACCTCCACTGACTCCAGGTACTGAATCTGCAATACCCATTAACAAACCGTGACTAAATGTTCGGAAATTAGGTTTTTGAATTATCTTCTTATCCATTTCTTTCTCCAAAATAATCCAATTTAGAAGCTATAGCCACTTTAGCTGCCAATTTCCTTGAATTACGGCCCTTATTCTTAAAATTCGATTTTTTTATTGTAGGATGCTGGTAAAGAAAACCATGCTTTGGAGGTGGACTTCCGTCGGACATATGACGGAAAAGAGCTTTTTCAGCGCCAAGTAGCTGAATCGTCGATGAAGGCATACGTGCTAACTTCGATAAATCGCCAGCTGAAGCTACCATCCTAACTGCTAACTGAGCGCCTAATATTTCTACCAGTCCAGGGAATACTTTAGGAGCTTCTGAATCCAAATAATTAGATAAAGATAATACTAAGTCTTGAGTTGAATTAATGAATGACTTTAACTCATTTAACTTAGAAGGTAAATCCTGTTTTTGTAACAATTTTTCTAAATTCATTCTTGGACTTCCAGTTATTTGGGAATACCAAGTTATGTATCTTTCAGAAACTAAATTGATAGTTGTGTGAGCTTCATCCAGAGCCTCAATAGCTTGAACTAAATTTTTATCTGGAGTCAAACTTTTCTGAATACGTAAATTAGCTTGTAATATACTGGCAGCTCTCAGTAAAGACAAATCTATGCTTTCCCGATTCAAATCAATTTTAATTTCAGAATTACTATGTTTCTCCAATATCTCACTCAATTCTTCAGGTTCTGTTGGCAATGCCAAATCTTGTTCAGAACTAGAATAAGTTATCAAAAACTATTCTCCTGAAAATTATTTTCTTCTACCTAAACGAGAAATTAGTGAAATTACCAATATTACTGATATAAGACTTAGACCTGGCAAACTTTCCAGAATACCGTCTTCTTCTTCAATAATCGGATCATCATTAACTAAATCTGATTTTAAAACTGAAAATGGCAAAGATAATTTATCAGTTTGACTCCCAGTTACGTTTAACATTCCTGATGTTTCTGTCGCAGCTTGCGTCATTGGTGGCTTAACTTCAATAACTATTTCTTGGAAGTCACCAGGCTCTAAACGTACTGAATCTGTAGGTAAATTAAACCAAGATGAACGTTTTCCTTCTATTGTAAGATCTAGATTTTCAATAGTATTCCCATTATTTGTTAATCTAACTGTGAATTTACCAGTCTCACCTGCAATCACTTCTCCTGCTGTCAATTTTAATTCAATATCAACATCTGGTTTCTCATCTACATAAACTGTGAAATGTAAGTCTAAAGATTGACCGGATTGATCAGATAAGACTTGACCATCAATCATATTGTCTCCACCATAAACCGTTTCTGGAACTTCGACGTTAAGGTAAACCACTTTGGACTGTTGTGCCCCTAAAGTAAACTGAGACTCAGACCAATAAGCTAACCATCCAACTGGAGCAACGACTGGAGGTAAACGAACAAAGTCGATATCATTACCTATATTTGCAATTGTAACTTGGAATGGAATTGTTTCACCAGAAATCCCATCTTTATAATCGGAACTAACTGTTATTGTTAACTCGTATACTGGATTTGTGTATATCAAAAAAGTATCTAGATGAGTTACTTTATTGTTTAAACCTGAGACTCCCTCTATGTATAAGAATTCACCATTTCCTGTATTGGCTGGCTCATTGTAACTTGTAGTTATTTCTAAAACAAAGGAACTCTTCATTCCCTCTGGAACTGTGATTTCATCTTTACAATCTTGATCAATTCTGAAACAAGTAGTCCAACCCATTGGAACATCAAAGATATGTAAGCTAATTGTATCGTCTATATTCGCATTATTAGTTATCTCTACATTAATAAAATGAGTTTCACCAGGTCCTTGAATAGAATCATCTTCTAAAATATCTATAATGAATTCTGCATAATATTCAATTTTAACAGAGATGTCAAATTCTTCTATTTTATAATTATCTTCATCTAAAATCACATCTATTGTAAAATTATAATAGCCTGGATTCTCATTCTCAGACACTGTAAATGGAACACTGAAAGATTCATCTCCGACATACGGCTCTAAATCTTCAGTCTGATGTGGGAAATTAATGAAATCCCAACCATTTGGTAGTTCATCAGATTCAAATGTATATGATTGGTAGCTGTTTCCATAATTTGAAATGCTAATATCTATAACTGAGCTGTCTCCAGGATTCAATACCATTCCTGAACTCCACGTAATTTGACGATCTAGAATCTTATCGACACTAGTAATTGTGTAAACACTTTGCTCAACTTCTGAATCATCATCTGATTTGGCAATTACAGTCATTTCAGCAGAGTCTGTATTTCGTGCAGAATCGGGAATCTCAATATACATCTCAAAATCATAAAAATCTCCATTATCCAAATCGGTTATCTTGTATGTATTCAACGATGCCCCCCATGCACTACAATCCTCACAACGCTCAATACTCAATGAAAAATCATCCGGATCTGTACCAGTATTCTCTAAGCTAAAAGAATATACTACCGTTGTTGAAGGATCTCCACTATTATCAAAATTTTCAACAGTCAAATCTAAACCTCTTACTGGTATTCTAACCGAAGTATTAAGTTCTACTGAGTTTGAAAACTGTTCCCGATTAGTCGAGCTGACTGTTATGTGAGAAACTGACCAATCACCCTCAATTGAATCAAATGGACTTGTAACATTCATAACTACTAGTACTTCTTCCTGTGGTTCAAGATCTTCGATTGTAAACTGACTAAGATTTGAACCCCAACCTTGAGTCATTACATCACCTAATTCCAAAATAAATGAATCTATGCCATCACCTTCATTGGTAATATATAAATTATACAAGATTTGACCATCTGGGATAACCATCTTATGGTATGAATCAGGAACTATATCAACTGCGTAAAGCCTCCCATCAGCTGCAGTTGTGTTAGAATTACAAAAATTGTATATGTAATCATAACTTGAAACTTGAACGCCAACCAATACTTGAATAATCGCATATTCATCTTCAGCAGCAGTATCAGGAATAACTACTTCAAGAGTAAAAGTAACCGTTTCTTGAGGATCGAGGTAGGCATAAGATTGAGTTAAAGATGCAGTCCAATCTTTTGGCATCTCTGAGGTATCAATACTGAAATTATCTCCATTTTGCCCCACATTCTTCATTTCAACTGAATAATAAACTGATTCGCCTCTGTCTGCCTCTCTAGAATCACCTTGCCTCATGTAAACATCTACTGCATAAATATCGTCAATTACTAATTTTTGAGTGACGGCTGAGTCCACTGTAGTTGAATTCTCCGAAGTTGCTGATACTGTATAATCCATCTCATCATCATCAACTACAAACTGAATCGGTGCTTGAAAAGTGAACGAAATCATCTTTTGAGTTCCTGAGGCTACAGAAACGGTTTCTTGATCTGGTTTTCCATCCCATCCGTAATTGTACTCATCATACCAACTAACTGAAAGTGCATATGTATCGTCAAGATCGCCTGTATTTGATATTTGGAATTCAGCAGTTATTTCTTCACAGCGCGTTACTTCAGATAAACCTTCATTGCTGGGTGCAAATTCAATCACAACATCATAATCTCCATCACGAGACTGAGAGCTGTAATCATTAACTAAAAGTTCAGATTTATCCTCTATAATATTTTGGTTTACACCTGCAATAGGTGAAATTAAAACTGCTGCGAGTATTGCTACTAAAAAGTTGTAATTTACTCTAGACATAATTGCCATTAAAGTAGAAAGTTTATATAACTATTACTCGTTGTCTTCAGGGCCTTTTTTATCATCATTTAGGCTTTTAGATATTTTATGGACTTCTTTTTCGAGATTGTGAATATCATCTCTAAGCTTTAACATTGATACTTCAAATGGAGTAAATCCTTGATTTGAAAGTGCCCGAGTTGCAATAAACATTCCAGTGAGTATACCCCCTAATACAGCTGCTAACGAAACGGTATAAACTGAAAAAGAATAAAACATCAATAAATCACTAACATCAAAACTTATCAAACCTACTTGAAATAAAATTAAATATATTAAAAAAAGAAGGACAAAGCCCACAGTTATTTGATATGCAACAGGTGTCTTGGATATATTCATGGCTTAAACTCTAGTGGCAAATTATAAGGTAGTTGCCACACCTTTACTATTTCTTCACCATCATCATCTATTAAAACATCTGCTAAAAATAATTCTTCGTCTAATTCTGAAGCAGTTATACGCATTTTACATATGAATTCCCAATGCGTATTCTTAAGATCTGCTGAGACTATCAAAGGAAAATAACCTTCTGAATCCGTAATATTAGATATCTCTTCATTTGAAATATGAACTTGATGACTAAAAACTGATGAATGAGTCTGATTATCTCCACCAATTTTTATAGATAAATTACCCATATTTATACGAGGAATTGTATACACATAAATCCAATTGTCTTCGCCATCCGAATCAATTTGTAAAGAGACGATTGTGCGGCTAGGCTCTGCTTCTTGACACCCTGCCATTGATACCATGGCAATCATCATAACAGTTGCAAAGACCTTGTACACTTAACTATTCAAAGAAAAGGGATAATAAAAATAACCGCTTAATTACAAGGGATAATATCAATAACTAGGGTTCGTAAGATAATTATGCCAGCAAAAGGTTTTCAAATAATTGGAATTGAAGCAAAAAGACACCGTAAGTCTGCGCCGCAAAAACAGGTTCGAATAGATCATAACACAAATATTATGTCTGTAAGAAAAAAAAATAAAACCGACCTGTCCGTTGAAATGAGATATACTGTTTCATATGGAATATTAGGAATCGTTCAACTAGATTGTGAAATTGCATATCATGATGACGATAAAGATAATATCACTAAAGCTGAATTGAAATGGGAAAAGGAACATAAATTACCTGATGATATTGCTGAAAATGTACACAATCGAGTCTTAGCCCAAGGCTCTTTCGAGGTTCTTAATATTGCTAAAAAAATAAATTTACCTCCACCATTTAAAATAGAAATACCGCAAATAAAAATAGGTAAAAAAGGTCAAACTCCAAATATTAAAGATAATAGCCCTGAAATTGCATAAATGGCGAAGAAAGAATACAAGTGTCCTCATTGTAATAATATTAATCAATTAATTTTAATGGGATATAGTAGTGGAACTTTTGAAAAAATATGCCCATCATGTAATTCTAAATTAGAAATTACTCTCAAAAATGATGAAATTAATGTTTTAATCCCTAAAGATGAAAAAAAGGAAAACAACCTAGTTCAAAATACAAAAATACCAAATGATTATAAAAAATATAAAATGGAAAGTCCACAAAATATACTAATGCCAAAGATTATTGCTGTATTAATACTATCTTCATCGATAATGGGATTACTAACTGGATGGAGCTTAATAGTTGGTTTCAACTCTGATTACGAGGAATATGATGATATCAGTATAGAAATAGTTGTTATCTCTTTATCAAATTTTTCCCCCTTACAAAACGTAACCATTTTATTTAATAATGTTGAAATGAGTTATGAATATTCTGGAAATGGAACATACAACGTTCTAGCCACACCGGGTAAATATGTTGCTAAAATAATAGCACCGATGCATAAAAATACAACAATGGAATTTTTCATAGCCCCTCAAGAATCAAATCTCCGGCTACCTGATACAGATGAGGGACTTGAAGGAATAAATCGTTTCGTCTTTATGATGGAAGAAGGCAATGGAGAAGTTTTTTTGGAAGATAATGTCTATCTAAAAATATCTTCTTGGTGTCCAAATTTAATATTTCTTTTTTCAATAATTGGAATTTGGGGAGCATGGGTAACTTATACTCTTCAATCTTATAAAAATGCCCAAATTGGGGCGTTTTTTTCTGTACTAGGAATGGGATTTCTCATTATAGGGCCGATATTAAGTATCATAGCATTGTATTACCTTAAAAAACATAAAAATATGTTCACCGCTTCTTTTAAAAACTAGAAGTACGCGCCTGCTATGTGACTTTGAAGGCAGGACTAGAAGTTCATCAGCAGCTTGACTGCGGAAAACTTTTCTGTAAATGTGATGAATTTGATATTGAGGATAGCCTAATATTTAAGAGAAAATTACACGCAACCTCAAGTGAAATGGGAAACATTGATGTTGCTGCAAAGTCTGAAGGAATAAGGGAGTTTACCTATTTCAATAGAGGATGTAATTGTTTAGTATACACTGATGAAGAACCTCCACGCGGACCAAATAAGGAAGCTGTCAATATTGCACTCCAATTTGCTAAACTAGTAAATTCTACAATTCTTGAAGAAGTGCACTTCATGCGCAAAGTTGTTGTGGATGGATCCAATACTAGTGGTTTTCAGAGAACTGCACTAATCGCAACTGGAGGTCAAATAGAATATGAAGGTGGAATCTTAGAATTAGACCAAATTTGCTTAGAAGAAGACTCTTGTAGACATGGTGAAAATAAAGATGAGTACCTTTTGGATCGGCTAGGAATACCTCTGCTAGAAGTAACCACAAAACCACAACTTAATGAGCCAAAGCAAGTTCAGCAGGCTGCAAAAGCTCTAGGAAGACTTCTAAGAGCTTGTAACGTAAAAAGAGGATTAGGAACAATTAGACAAGATGTTAATGTTTCCATAAATGGGGGCCAACGCGTCGAACTTAAAGGATTTCAAGACTTGTCAAGTATGCCTCAAGTTGTTGAAAACGAAATGATACGTCAAGCAAATCTAAATAATTTAGTACAAGGAGAAACTTTAGAACCGGTTATTGTATCTGAATACTTTGAGAAAAGAAAATTTGCAATCGCATCTAAATTAATTGGATGGAAGGGAATTTTAGGAACTAAGAAATCCGAAAGAAATCATGTCAGAATGGGCAGAGAATTGGCGGATTATGCAATAAAAGCTGGCGTCAAGGGATTAATGCATAGTGATGAATTACCTGCATATGGTATTTCTGAAAAAGAAACGGGTAAATTACATGAAATATTAGATTGTGAGGACAATGATGCCTTTGTTCTTATCTTTGGCGAAGAAAAGATGGCTAAAGATGCAATTACCAGAGTAAGTGAACGTGTAAAAATGAGTGGGGTGCCAAAGGAAGTAAGAAGAGTAACTCCTGAAAATTTAACTAGATACATTAGGCCAATGCCGGGAGCTTCAAGAATGTATCCTGAAACAGATATACCACCATTGAAACTAAACAATGTTCAAGTCATTATTCCAAAAACTCTAGATGAAAGAGAAAAACTACTGCCCCTTAATGATGAAGAATCAAAGCAAATGGTTTCACGGAATTTAGATAAGCGATTTGAATCGTTGATGAAACATTGTAAAGAACCTAAAATTTTATCTCGTATTTTATTGCATATTTTACCAAATATAGTCTCTAAAGAAATGCCAATCATATCTGATAACGAAATAATAGTTGTATTAGATTTAGTGAACGAGAAAAGAATATCTAAGGAAGGTATCGAAGATGCCCTCATTCAGACTGCGATGGGGCAAGAAATTCAACTTGGAAGTGAAAACATCGAAGAAGAAGTAAAAGAATTCATAGACCATTTAATTAACGAAAAAAGCGAATTCGTTAAGGAAAGAGGGATGGCTGCGATAGGGCCGCTAATGGGACCTGTAATGTCTGAATTCAGAGGAAAAGTAGACGGAGCAGAGATAAATGCCCTCTTAATAGAGAGGATTAAGAAAGAAATATGATTGAAAATGCATTGATACTAGCTGCCGGAAAAGGGACACGTATGTGGCCATTAACTGAAAATAATCCAAAACCTCTGTTACCAATTGGCGGATTATCAATTATTGAAAGACAAATTTATGAACTAAAGAAAGTTGGAGTTAAAAATATTTTCATATTGATAGGATACAAAATGAAAGATATTTCAGATAAATTGGAAAATGGGGGGAAGTATGGCGTGAATATTGATTATATTACTCAAGAAGAACAAAAAGGAACTGGCCATGCTGTCGCTCAAGCTAAAAATGTTATTGAAGAACGATTTTATTGTATAAATGGAGACATGATTATTAATGCAGAAAATTTAACAAAACTTAATCATGATAAGAACAATTTAGCAATGATGGTTACCGAAGTAGAGGACTGTTCCAATTTTGGAGTTGTAGAAAGTCAAAATGACTATTTGGTATCCATTATTGAAAAAGGTGCAAAAGGTAAAGGAATAATAAATGCAGGAAGCTACATATTTGATAAAAGAATCTTTAGTGCAATAGATAATATTAAAAAATCTATAAGAGGAGAATATGAACTTACAGATGCATTACAATCCATATCTGATAAAATAAAAATAGTAAATCACGCTGGATTTTGGAAAGACATAGGATCTCCTTGGGATTTAATCACTGCAAATGAAATTTATATTAAAGACATTAGTAATAATATTCAAGGAATAATTGAAGACAATGTTACAATAAAAGGAGATTTGCATTTAGGAGAAAATTCAATTATTAAATCAGGAACCTATATTGAAGGACCTGTTTGGATTGGTGAAAATTGTACAATTGGGCCTAATGCATATCTAAGAATTGGTACTGTATTGTGCGGAGATAACAAAATTGGAGCTTCAAGTGAAATTAAAAATTCAATATTAATGAAAGGCGCAAAAGCCCCCCACCACAACTATGTTGGTGATTCCATTATTGGAAAGAACAGTAATCTTGGTTCTGGAACAAAAATTGCGAATCTACGATTGGATAAAAATACTATAAATGTAGTACATCAAGGAAAAAAAATAGATTCGGGAAGAAGAAAATTCGGAGCTATAATTGGAGATAATGTAAATACAGGAATAAACTCCACAATAAATGCTGGAACAATATTGGGGAGTTATGTTAGAATTGGTCCAAATGCGTCAGTTTCTGGAACTTATGAATCTCAGAGTACAATTATTTAATGCATATATTACAAGTAACTCCATATTTTCACCCTCATTTCGGGGGAGTTGAATCACATGTTCTTGGACTTTGTGAAAATTTAATCAAATTAGGACATAATGTAGAAGTTGCAACTTCAAGATATAGTAGAATGCCGGAAACTGAAAATCTTAATGGTATAAAAATAACTAGATTGCCTCAGTGGATTAATATGTATAATACTCCACTGGTTACTTCAGTTCAAAGTTTTGTCAGAAGAAGTCATGCAGATATAGTTCATGTACATTCACCACCTCCATTTACTGAGAGATTTGCAGCCAAAGGCGCTAAGGAATCGGGTAAACCTTTAGTTGTAACACATCATTGTGATCTAGAACTAAAAGGAATATTTGGAAACCTAGCAGTAAATTTATACCAAAATATGCTTGGAAAATACCCTCTCGAGGCTGCTGACAGAGTCATTTCAACAACAAATAGTTATGCTACTACTTCCAGAAGCTTATGGGATATTGATGTAGATGTCGTTCCAAATGCCGTAGACATTCATCGGTTTCACCCTAGCAATGAAGGTGACTTTATCAGAGAAAAATATGCAGACAAAGATGAGTCTCTAGCATTATTTGTTGGAAGATTAGTACCTCACAAAGGAATTGGTATTTTGATAAGAGCCATAAACTATACTCAGAATGGAAAATTAATGATTATAGGTGATGGACCTTATCTTTCTTGGCTAAAAAAATTGACAAAAAAACTTGGTTTAGAGGAGAGAATTATTTTCGTTGGACCTATTTCTGATTACTGGCTCCCTGCATATTATGCAGCTACAGATGTTGTAGTTTTACCTTCTACATCTAGACTAGAGGCATTTGGCATTGTTGGATTAGAAGGGATGGCTACTGGTAAACCTTTGATTCTCAGTAACATACCTGGTGTCAGAGAAGTTATATCACCTGAAGAGGGGTTTATCGTGGAACCGCTAGACCCTGAAGCAATCGCGGAAGCATTAGAAAAGATATGGAGCTACCCTGAGACGGCAAAACAAATGGGTAAAAGAGGCCGGGAAAGAGTTGAAAAATTATTTTCTTGGGAAAAAGTTTCAAAAGACATTGAAACTATATTCTTAGATTTAGTGTCTAAATAATTAATTCGGAATCTATTTCTGCTAATGCCCTTTGGCAATATGAATAATCTTTACCTATCCTTTTCATAACAGAACCTTTTCCAAATAAAGCGTCGGCACACGAAATATCACAACCTAAAGCAGATTCAAAGAAGTTCTCAGCTTCACTGTATTCTTCTAAATCATATGCGCTCCAGCCCGCTGCAAGCCACAAATTAATATCATTAGGATTAAGATTTATGGCATATTTTGCTAAAGACAAAGATTCCTTACTTTTATTCAAATTTTTAAAACAGGTTATTTTGTTCATTATATCTTCAATCTTGTCTTCACCTAAAATTTCTAAAGCCTTGGAAGGAGCAATACTTACTAGTTTAGAACCAAGTAAACTTTTAAGGCTTTTTGATTCTTGTACCTTTAACATTAGAATCTCAATATCTGTCTTAATTTCAGAATCACTTAAAGATTGGATCAGTAAACCGTAACCAGTAATAGAATCTGGGTCTACATCTAATCCCTTCTTTACCACTTCTTTAGCCTCTTCATACCTATCGTCATTAAGTAATACTTTAGCCATTCTAAAGTAAGGTCGACTCGTTGAAGATGCTACGTTTATTGCATTATTATACTGTCTCAAACCCTCGTGTACTACTCCAGCTTCGTGCAATATCCGACCTTTCTCAATCCAATCTAAATCTCTCATTCTATTTCTTGATAATACGTCTTGTGCGCGGACTGCTTCATCATAACATTGTAATGATTGTACATGATTCTTGCTGTGAGTGTTTACATCACCTAAAGCAACCCAGCATGGAACATGTTGTCCATCTAATGCCAATCCTTGATTCAATACTGATCTGGCCTTATCTAATTGATTAAGCTCAACATAACAACGAGCTAGAGCTTCGTAATAATCAGGATCATCTGAATCTAATTCAATGGAAGTTTCTATGAATTCCAATCCCTCCTCAGGCCTATTTAATTTAGTCAAAGCTCTACCTTTGGCCATCCATGCATAATGAAATGTGGAATCTAATTCAATAGCTCTTTCATGATATGGAATTGATTCTTGATATCTATGAAGGTGATCCAAAGCATTCCCAATATTATTAACTGCAATTACATATTCACTATCTAATTTTATAGATTCCTTATATATCTCAATACTTCTTTCATATTGGCCTTGATTATAATGTACATTCGCTAAATTATTCCAAGCAATTTTGTCAGTGGGGTCTAGATCAACTGCCTTCTGATAAAAATCTTTGGACTCGTTTAAACGACCAGACAATTGAAGGGTATATCCATAATTATACCATGCAACGGCATAGGTCGGATCTGAACGCATTGATTCATCGTAACAACGAAGAGCCTCGTTCCACCTATCTATATTGAAATTTGCAAAGCCTCGATTATTCCAAGCCGGAGCATTCTTAGGTTCTAATTCAAGTGATCTCGAATAGGACTGGATTGCATCTTCATATTTGTTCAGACGCTGTAATGAATCTCCTAATCTCATGTGATAACGAGATACTTCAGGTGCTAATTCACATGCTTTACGATAATATTTTTCAGCCTTTGAAGGATTCCCTTGGGACATCTCAAACATACCAAGACGGTTGTGCATCTGAGGATCTTCTGGAACTAAGTTTAAAGCTTCTAAAAATTTCTTATGCGCCTCACCGACCTTACCATCGTCTAAAAAATTTTCACCAGATTCAATAATGTCAACAATATCCAACTTATTCACCTATTATCTTATTAATCCTAATGATAGCTTTGTTTGTATCTTTTTTGAGTTTATCCCATTCATCGCCACCGTGTTCTTCTGAACTTGGTTTATGCTTCAAAGCCTCTTCATAGCACACTAATGATTCTCTAGGTCGATCTAATAATTCTAAAACATATCCCTTGTTGTGCCATGCCCAAGAATAACTCTTTTTGAGAGCAATAGCTCTATCATAGCAATCTAAAGACTCCTCCAATTTATTAAGTTGGCGAAGAGTAACTCCTCTATTGTTCCAGGCACTTCTGTTTTTAGGATTCAATTCGGTAGATTGTTTGAAAGCCTTTAAAGCTTCTTTAAGATCACCTACACGAAATAGTGCTTTACCTAAATTAAACCAACAAACTGCATATTTAGGATTAGAAGAAAGCGCCCTACGATAACTATCGATTGCCTTATGATTGTATCCTAAACGAGTCAAGGCTACTCCTCTGTCATTATAGATAACTTCATCCTCTACCGTTTTACTCTTGTTAATTGCATCCGAAGCTTCCCGATATTCATTTAATTCATCATGCGATAAGCCCTTTGCCTGAAGTACTTCAATATCTCTAGGAGTAATAGCTAAAACCTTATCGAATAAATCGAGAGATTCTCGATATTTACCTAAAATATGATTAATCTTACCCTTCTGGTACAGTGCATCTCTGTGGTTTGAAGATTTTGAAATTACTTTATCAAAAGTAGCCATAGCTTCATCATAATTTTCTAGTTCACGAAGGGTTTTTCCCTTGAGGACTAGAGCTTCAATATATTTCGAATCGACTTCCAATGATTTATGTGAGAAATAAAGTGCTTTTTCTAGTTTACCCAACCCAAAATAAGAAAGACCTATGTCTTTATACAAAATATCTTTTTTAGTTACTCGGTCCTCTAATCCTAGTAATAGTTCAAGAGATAAATGGAAATTTTTAGATTTTAAATTAATTTTAGCCAACTCATGAACTAAATTATTACTATTCGGCTTCAACTCTAAAGCTTTCTTAATTGACTTCTGAGCTTTAGAAAAATCTCCTAACTTTAGATAAGAAGATGCATCTTTTTTAAGCTCTATAACTTGCTTGTCAGTTGAAATAGGCACAGGGCCCTATGAAACGGCAATAAAAAGAATTCGAAGTCTAAGAAGTTTATTTAATACCTAATTATTAGCTAATAATGACTGTAGCCCTAGATGGCAATTCTTTGACCATCAATAAATTAGTAAACGTTGCTCGAGATAATGAAAATGTTGAAGTAACTAAAGAATCTTGGAAAAGAATAGATGATTGTAGAGATATGCTTCAAGATAAAATTGAAGCTCACGAAACAATGTATGGAATAACCACAGGTATTGGAGAATTTTCTGAAGTAACATTAACGCCGGAACAGACTCAAGACTTCCAAAAATTTCTGGTCAGAAATCATGCTGCAGGCATAGGAGATCCTATGGATATTGAAATCGTTAGAGGTGCAATGTGTGGACGCATTAATGTACATACCAAAGGCCATTCTGGTGGACGAAGACAAATAACTGAGTATCTTAGAGATGCATTGAATCACAATATTGTACCTGTAGTATGCGAAAAAGGTTCGGTTGGAGCATGCGGAGATTTAGCTCCAATGTCCCAAATTGCATTAGCATTAATGGGAGAAGGTGAAATGTTTGTAAATGGTAAGATTGTAGACTCTAAAACTGCATTAAAAAATGTAGGACTAGAACCATTAGAACTCGAAGCAAGAGATGGATTATCATTAATTAATGGAAGTAATGTTCTTACAGCTTTAGCTGCAATTGTTCTCCATGATGCTGAAAGATGGATGAAAATGCATGATATTGCTGCTGCAATGTCATTAGAAGCTTTGAAAGCTAATATGAAGCCATACGATAAGAGGATACATTCTCTTAGAGGATTCAAAGGATCACAAAAAATAGCTGCAAATTTAAATTTATTGACTGAAGATTCAGAAATATTATTCAGTGGAGAAAAGAAAGTTCAAGACGCCTATTCTATGAGATCTACTCCTCAAGTTGCTGGAACGCTCAGAGATTCCTTAGAGTTTGCAAGAAAACAAATTGAAATTGAGCTTAATGGAGTTGGAGACAATCCTATATTTTTAACGAAGGAAAAAGAAGTACTAACTGGAGCAAATTTTCAAGGCAGCCCTGTTGCTTTACCTATGGAAATGATTGGAACTGGTCTAAGTATGGTTGCAGTATTATCTGAAAGAAGACTAAATCGATTAACAAATCCAGCATTATCAGTAGGATTGCCGCCGTTTTTAACTGAGAAGCCAGGTTTGCACTCAGGAATGATGCTTTCTCAATATACTGCAGATGCTCTAATTGTTGAAACGAAAATACTGTCACATCCGGCAGCTAATCAATCAATTCCTGCAGCTGCAGATCAAGAAGACTTTGTTTCAATGGGATTAACTACATGTCAAAAAGCAAGACAAATAATGGATAATTGCTTTGGAGTTATTGGTATTGAAATGATGGCTGCAGCTCAAGCTTTAGACATTAGAGGAGGAGAACTTGGAAAAGGTACCTCAATTGCACACAGCGTTATACGGAAATATGTAGACTATCTCGATGAAGATAGGCCATTATATCGTGACCATAACGCTATGGTTAAACTACTAAAAACCAACGAAATTATAGACGCTGTCGAAGAAGGTTTAGGAACTAAGCTAAACTAATACTTACTCAGTAAAAGCAATAATTGATTCTCTCACGATTGAGATTATTAAATCTATCTCTTCTGAAGTTATCTCGAAATGAGGGGTGAAACGAAGAGCATTTTTTCCACCATGAATTACTCCAAGACCTCTTCTACGGCACCATGGCTCTACCGCATCAAACCCGATAACTGGAAGAATGTCTGGTTTCAACTCGGCACTGCACAATAAACCAGTCCCCTGTACTTTAGTAATATATTCAGGAAATTCTTCAGAAAGAATGTTTAATTTTTCAACAAATTCAATACCTTTATCTCTGATATTTTGTCTTAATTCGGGAGTAATATTATCGAGAACTGCAATTGCAGTTTCTAAGGCTCTTGGATTTGTTGTCATTGTATTTCCGTAAATACCAGTTACATAAATTTCAGAAGCACGCGGATTCATACCTAATACTGAAAGTGGATATTGCCCCGCATTCATCGCCTTAGACCAAGTTTCTAAGTCTGGAACTTCACAGTCCTGAAAACCTTCATAATCAATAATCGATAGACATCCCTGCCCCCTAATTCCTGCTTGAATTGAATCAACCAATAATAAAGAACCATGCTCTTTGGTTAATTTCCGAGCCTCATCATAGAACTCTCTAGTAACACATTGTCCAGGATTGCCTTCACCCTGAACTGGTTCTATTGCCATTAATTCAATAAAAACATTGTCCTTGTTTGCTTTAGCAAAAGCAGCTCTTAGAGCTTCAACATCATTTGAAGGGACCAAATACAGATTATCTCTATCTCTGAATGATGCTAAATTTTTATCATAACCATCTTTACAAGAATGTGATAATTGAGCTGGCCTGTCCGTACGTCCGTGGAACCCGTGCTCTATTGCAAGTAACTTAATTTCTTTACCTTCATGACGTGAACCTGGTGATGTAAGATTATTCGAATTTACATCTGCTATACGAAGACTTACTGTAACTGATTCGGAGCCGCTGTTCATGCAAATGAAATGACTAAATGGACAATCACCCCTAGTGTGTCCTAGTTCCTTACGTAACCTTTCTACAAGGCGTTGCTGTGAGAATGAAGGAGTCATAACATTAGCCATTACCCAGTTATCTGACATTGCATCTATTACTGATTCTGGACCATGGCCTGCCCCTAACATACCGTAACCGCCATTATCATGTAAAACGGCACCATAGGCTGTAACTATCCAAGGACCCTTACCTGAGATTGCGACATAGGGATTTACCGTAGCTGGAGCATAAAAATTAACAAACCCCTCTTGAAGATCCTTAACTAAATCTTTTTCACTCTTCATCAATAATGAAGTACCCATATCTTTACGGAGTTTTAAATGATAAGAATGAGCCTCATCAATAGCTTTTGATAACTTCTCATCTAATGAAAGAAATGTAGTAATTTCTGAATCTAAAATACCTGTAGTGTCTGAATCTCCACTATTTACCCTAATATCATTGAGCTGAGATAATGACCTATCTACAACACTATTCTTAATTTGTGATTTAGAATTTGAGTCTGTAGACATTGCCATGATTTCAGAGGGAATATGGATTATTAACGGTATGCTTTAGTTTCTCTTCGAAATTTATGTATTAGTGTTGGTAATTCTTCTATACAAGTAATATCTTTTGATCCAATTACAATTAATTCGTCTCTTATTCTCATATTAGGTACTAAATCACAAGACTCACCATATCGCTTTAACTTTTTAGCTAGAATGTTGCCTGTTCGGTCCCAATCAGTTAATATTATAAATGATTTAGAGGAATACTGCTTAACTAGGGTTTCAACTGTAGAAAGTAATGAATTACCATTATTTAATTCTATAATATGGCCTGTGCAATCTAAATCTTTCAGTGCTTTTGTATCTCTTTTACCCTCAACCAGTATAGGTGAATTTGATTTATTAATATAATCTAAAATGTAATTAAATCTATCCAGGCGTTTTTGCTGATCACCTTGAACCATTATTCACCGTTATATCCCCTAATTTAATTGGACATTAATAGGATTATTATAATATCTTATTTGTAATATTCTTATTGCTTATGGGCATGGGTCTTAAGTTAAGGTGCCCACCTCAGGACTAATGATTAAGGTTGAAGGCTTAACCAAATACTATGGCAATAAGCCTGCTGCTAAAGACATCTCATTTGAAGTGAAAAGTGGAGAGGTATTTGGTATTCTAGGGACGAATGGTGCGGGTAAATCAACTACGATTAAGATGATGTGTGGACTATTAAAACCAACAAGGGGATTAATCCAAATTGGAGGTGTTAACTTACAACGAATGCCACTAAAAGCTAAATCTATGATGGGATATCTACCTGAAAATCCGCTAATCTATGATAAACTTACTGGAGCTGAAACACTAGAATTAATTGGCAATCTTCGTAAACTTTCAAGTGATATGATTGAGCAACGTATCGGATATTATGCCAAATCTCTAGGATTAGGAGAACAAATTTACCATGAAGTAGGAACTTATTCAAAAGGAATGAGACAAAAATTGGCAATTGCAATGACTTTGATACATGATCCTGATATGGTATTACTAGACGAACCCGCAAGTGGACTGGATCCGAGATACACAAAACTTTTGAAAGACTGGATTAAGAATTTATCTGCAAATGGTAAAACTGTCTTGCTTTCCACACACATAATAGAAATGGCCGAAACATTGTGTAATAGAATAGCAATTATTGATCAAGGACAATTAAAAGCAATAGGAACCATAAATGAAATACAAACTAGTACTGGCGTAACTAACCTAGAAGATGCTTTCATTAGAATAATTGGATACTAGGAAATTATCTTGCTAGTTCTATCTGCACAAGCTTCTACTATCTTACGAGCCCACGCTAATTTTTCTAATTTTCTAGGGCTATAATCTCCTGAATAACCTCCAACCACATTATAGTCAAAACCTACCATCTTAACCGTCTTGCAGTCTAATGATAGAGACATCATTAACGCCCTATCCCCATCCGTGAATCCACCCCAACACTGATTAGAGGCCGAAGGATAAGTTGTAGTAATACAACTAGGGTTTATTTCTGGTAAATATTGAAAAACACGTGCGATATTATCTCCATGCGCATGTACTATTATTTCAGAACCCAGCTTACTAGCTAATAAAATCTCAGGAATATATCCATCTAAATCAGTTATGACTATTGATGGAATTATATTTCTTTCTGAACAAGCTCGCAAAGCCCCATCGGCCACAATTACATTACTATTTGGAATATCTGTATCTTCCTGGATACCTGCCCCGACTAGAATTAAATCTTTGTTTTCTATACGTTCTCGAATTAAAGAAATATTAGACTTTGAGTTAGAAACTAAACTTGAGGCTACTGATTCTCTATCTTTTGAAAAACTGAATTGTTTCGATATCTCTTCTTGGAGACTCCACCACCAGTCTATGTCAAAAGCCAAGACTAAACCCGGGCTTCTAATAAATTAAGGATTTTAGACCTATATTCAGAGTGCGTTGCCGTCTTCATCACAAGGTACTTCTTCACCAGTATCTGGATCAATGTAGTAGAATGAACCATCCTCATCTTCGTAGATTTCGACTTCATATTCTTCATCATCTCCTGCATCTCCGAAGTCACCAAAATCTGCTCCACTTACTGAACCACCTGATGCTGCTGCACTTAGTAAATTCATAATATTATTTTCAACTGCTGCTGCATCTCTAGCTTCTGCAGATGATTGAAGTGCATCTATCTTACGCTTTGTAGTCTCATAAGATTCAGTCATTTCTGTTAGTTTTTCTAACTGCTCATCACGTTCCATCTTCAAGATGTGAGCTAGTTGCTCTTCAATCTTTGATAGTTCGTTTCGGGCTGTAACTAATTTAGCTAAGGAAGAGTGGAAGCGTTCTGCAACCATTTCTATATCCGGATCTTCTAAATCCAATTGCATTTGCTCTTCTTCTTCTTTTGTTGCTTCTTCAGCTGCTTCAAGCTCTTTGAGCTTGTCTGTAGCTGCTAATTCCTGGGCCTTTACCAGAATCTCGTTGAAAGCTGAAATATGTTCTTCCAGCTTTGTTGCCGCTCGGGATGCGTCATAAGCGGAGACTTCCAATAGTTCTTCACGCTCTGACAGACTCTCCATGCGGCGCTCTACACTCTCTAATCTTTGTCGGTCTCTTTCGTTCATTTCTTCATCTCCTGCTATTTCACCTTGCTGCATCTTAAAAGATGTTCCAGCTAGAATTGCTCCTAGCAAGAATAATCCAATAAGGAATACAAAGTTGTAAAGGTACGAATTATCTCCCATTGTGACTGTGCGGTCGCCTACTTCTATAGTTGTAGTTTGTACTGTATTACTACCTGAATTATCATACACTGTAGCTGTAACTGTCTGTTCGCCAGTTACTTCATAGGTGTGATCTACAGAAACTGTACTGCCAGTCAAATCGGAGGCATCAATGGTGACTGAATTGCCATCACCAAAGTCAACTACGATATGAGTGATAGTACCATCTGAATCAGTTGGTACTGAAAAAGTAAATGTTTGCTCACTGCCAGCAGTTGCATCTCCAACTTCCATTGCAATAGATGCAGATGGGGGCGAATTAGCTATTATTGTGGAAAAAGTGTGTGTTCCTTCCATTCCATTACTGTCTGTGACTGTCATTGTTGTAAAGAAAGTACCGGCATTTGTGTAGCTATTAGATGCACTGCTCCAACCACCTGCTGCGTCAGTTGTACAGGCAATATTTGAATCACCACAATCACTAGTATCATCTGTCAATAAGGCACTGTCGAAGGTATTAACTATTACTCCAAATGTATGCGAAATTCCTATTCCGTCCACTGAATCTGATACCGAAAAGGATACATCACCAGTTGCTGCCGCGTGAACTGTAAAAGATAAAGTACCACTCTGACCTGCACCTAGTAAAATCACAGACGTGTCAAAACTTAATGCATCATCCATTGTAACAATTGCAAAACCTGATGTGACACCTGTGTTAGTTATTGTAACAATTCCTGAAGTACTAGCTCCTTCATTGTGACTGTAACTGTCAGAATCTGTATTAACTGTAGCTGAACGAGTATCAGCTGAAACTGTCTTTGTTACTGAACCTGAATCATCTGAACTTGATCCTCCACCAGTTACATACGCTGAGATTGATGAAGAAGAACCACTAGCTGCATCACTAGGAACTGTAAATGTAGCTGTAGCCGAACCTGATGAACCACCACCAAGATTCAAACTTGTTGAACTAGAACTAGATAACCAAGAAGAATCGAAAAATACTGTAAATGAATCAGCCCCATTACCATTATTTGTTACTGCATACGTAACATCAAATGAATCGCCCGGAGATAAAGAAGAGTCTGTACTACTGCTTAAAACTATAGAAACACCGTATGTTTGTTCAGCAGTTGTTTCAGCTGTTGCACTTGCACTACCTGAAGTAAAGGTAATTGTGTCACTAGCACCACTGGCTGCATTTTCGCTAACTGTATGGACTACTGTAACTGTTTCAGAAGCTCCCATAGCTAAAGAGTCAGTAGTTCCTCCACCTGCCACACCCCAGTCATTTGCTGAATCTGTAGAATAAGTAAAAGCTTCATCACTATTACCAGTATTTGTTATTGTAAAATAATAACTGACTAGGCCAGTCGGAATTCCTGAACCCGTTGTAGTTCCTATTGAAACTGAAACTCCAGAAACCGAAGCAACTGTTGTTTGACCACTGTAAGTTTTGGATTCTGTAGCATCATTACCTGCTGTTGCTGTAACTGACCAGTGATCAACAAGTCCTGCTGCAACATGGCTAATATCCATATTAATTGTAAATGTTTCAGTTGCATCTTTGCCAACTGTAACAGTCTGACTTCCACTTCCTGAAGCAACCCATCCATTGTCACTTGAAGCTGTTACTGTGAATATATCTTCAAAATTACCATTATTGGTAACTGTAAAATCATAATCATTGGATCCTGGTTGAAAGTCGCCATCTTCTGGAGCTGTCCAAGCAAAGCTACTAGTTTTAGCCACATCAACTGTCTGTCCAAAACCATCTGAAGATTCTGAACCCCAAGCATCTACAACTCTAAAGGTTACATCACGAAGACCACCCATCTGAGCTATAATTGAAGATTCAGACACACTTAGTGTACAATCTCCACCAACACATGTCATCGCTTTTTCAGTATCGAACTCTACTGTAGCATAAACTGTGAAAGTATCACCATCATCTGAATTTACGTCACTTGCTGTAACATTAAGAATGAAGTCAACGCCATTGTGATGTCTTTCTGCATTACCTGCTGAAAGTGTAGGTGCATCATTTATCGTAATTGACGAACCAGCTACATCTGCTGCTGATTCTGCATCATTAAGACCGAAAAATCTAACCACTTGCTCACTACTTGCCCAGCTAACTGCTCTTGTTAATGAATAATCATTACCATTCTTACAAGCTGCATTTGCATCTCCTTCAACCATTCCAGTTCCGCCATCTGAATTAACTTCAACTCCGACTACAGGAGTTCCTGTAGATGCTGAATCAAAAACACAGTAAACTACTGAAAAAACAATAGAATCAGCTTCGCCAGCACTAGTTGGAGAAACAGAAGGGTTCATTAGCCATGGAGTTTCTGTATCAACTGAAAACGAAGCTGTTCGATCATCATCCGCATCATCATATGTATCTGTAGCACTAATTGTAGCTGTAAGTGTACCTCCAAGATCGGTTACAAAATCAGCACCATAAACTGCACCCGTTGCTTCATCCCCAGATTGCTTTGATAAAGATATAGCATCTTCGCAAATATCATCACCATCACAAACTATAGCACTAACAGTTCCTGCATGGTCATCTACATCAGTGTAAGTAACAGTCAATGTGCGTGTTGATTCAGGCATATCATCTCCAGACACTGCTGCATCATCTGTGAGAATTGGCAATGTATTAACTCTAACATCTCCACAATCAAAATCAACACCAGGCTGACAGTATGCATCTTGCGCAGGCCAATAAACATCATCTCCAGATTCCACATCTGCGAAAATACCCCAACTTATTTTATCATTACCAACACTAGACACAAGCGATCCAGCTGTAGGCATACTTCCTGCTATAGTGTAAGTACCATCTGGGCTAACGCCTACACAATCTGTACAAGTTAAATCGTAAGTTGTAGCAGTACCTTCAAAATAAACTGAAATAGCAGTTAAAGTCTCACCATCTCCTGCTGCAAAGTCAACTATGAAATTTGGTTCATAGTCGGCATCTACACGAGTCTGACCATCGTCGACTATCCCATAATTGCTCAATGAAGCTGCTTCAGCTCCATTTAACATAAATAAAGCCAATACGGCCAATCCCATAGCGGACGCGAATGTAACACGATTGTTTAACATTTTTTACACCAATTTGCGAGTGACTTATGCGCAACTATTCTAGAAAATTTATTCTAGCAAGTGCTCACAGCCATCAACGTTACCAGAATCGCTCTTTATATAAATTTATTTGTTAGAATAAACCTAGAACAAGAAATAAATAACAGGCTGACTCAAGACGATTACAGTCATGACCCATGCCCCTGTTTTTGACCTGAGTATTTCAGGTCCAGTAATATGCCTTGCCTGTTCTGAAGACGGCACTAAAATAGCAGTCGGAGACAGAAACGGCAATCTAACACTTGTAGACAAAGCAGGAAATATTTTATGGGAAAAACACATTGACGAAGGAATACACGGATTGGCGATTGTTGGAAATGGAAACAAGGTCATTTGTGGTGGAAAAGATTGCAAACTAAGAATGTTTAATTCCCTGGGAAATATTGAATGGGAGCAAACTATAGGAAAATCAATCTGGTCCTTATCTGTTGACCCTAATGGACAATTCATTGCCATTGGAACTGGAGATTCTATTACACTATATACTGAAACCGGATTGAAAGTTTGGGAATATCCTACAAATAGAGCAATGGTTGGAACTGCCATATCTAGAAATGGAACCACAATAGTAGGATGTGGTGATGAACATCTATATTGTTTAGATAATGAAGGAAACCTTAAATGGAAAAAGCAAAGAAGCGATTCTTTGTGGGACGTTTCAGTAGACAAAGATGGAAATAATATCTTTGTAGGAGGTTGGGATGAAATGATTCATGGCCTTGATTCGGCTGGAAGTGATTTGTGGAATCATAAAACTGGAGGATATGTCAGATCAGTTAATTCTTTGGAAAGTGGAGGAATTATTGCAGGATCCCATGACAACCATATCTACCACCTGTCAGATTCAGGTGAACTTTTAGAAAAAATAGAAACTGAAGGTGAAGTTACTTGTTTATGTATTTCAAAACAAGTTGATTTCATTATTGCAGGAACTTCTTCGAACAAAATATATGGCTTTGAAATGAGAGCAAATACCGAGCCAATAAGTTTACCTAATCTCGAAACTAAAATTGAAAAAAATATTGAGATCTCCTCAAATAATATGGCCGAAGTGGCAGAGACAGAAGAAGAATATGAACCCATGTTTGGCGCAGGTATGTTTGATGAACCAATACCTGACACAACAGGAATATTAGATCGAGATGAAAGTAATAGTTACGAACCCGAAAAAACAAATTATGAGAGTAAGAATACATCTTATGAATCTCCGGCATCAAGTACAAACACTTATGAATCTAACTATAGTCAAAGAACATACTCTTCAGAAGGTGGCGAATACAAGGAATTTGCATCCGAAATTGTAAAAACGGATGTTAAAAATTATCTTAGACTAGGCAATGCAGCTTGGATTGAAAAACGGTTGGAAAGGGCCGCTGAACACTACAAAAGAGCTACAGAGATAGATCCTGAAGAACCAAGAGCCTGGCATAATCTTGCAATATGTAGCTACCATTTAGCCCTGAAGAGAAATCCTGAAAATATCAAAGGCGCAGTCCAAAGCGCATATGCTTACTTAGAACTTGCAAAAGAAAAAGGTGGAAAAGAATACACAGCCCCCGATAAAACTATAACTTATTTCGCAACCCAATTAAACTTACTCGAATAAAAAAAGCTAAGTTTCTGTGATTATACTGTTGTAGTAACTATATTCTACGAACAAAACCCAATCATTTCCATCGTCAGTATCTAAAAAGGAATTGAGACCCAAATCAGTTATGGAACTTGCTTCATTACAGGTAATGGCCGTATCCCACTGACCTTGGCCTTTAGCACTAGTATATCCATTCGCAAATAAATATTGATTAACTTCAGTGATAGAACCCAAAGATAAGATTAAATCATTAGGAATCGAATCTAAAACTATAAAATTCAATTCAAGATTTCCGGAAGTGTTGTTCGCAGTCAAATTAAAAATATAATTTGTTGCAACACTTAATGAAAAATCATCTGGAAATAAAGTACCAACAACGGGATTATCTGGTGAATCTGATACTTCATCTTCACTCCATTCAAAATCATAATTTACATCAGTCACGTTATAGGGATAATTATGAGCCTGAAGAGTACTAGCCCCTTCTGCAGTATAACCTGCAAGTGCTGGCACAACTATAGTCTGTTGCACAAACTCCACAACGTAAGTTCTAATCTGAACTAAAACCCAAGTTTCAGAAGTACTTGACATATTTCCATTATCCCTAACTGTTAAAGTTACAGTATAGTTTCCAACAGAAGTGTATTCATGATTTGGCCGCATGACGTCACCATAAGAGCCATCTCCAAAATCCCAATCAAAAGACAATACATCACCGTCCGGATCACTAGAAGCACCACCATCAAAAAATGCAACGCTGTTTACCTTAATGGTCTGGCCTTGTCCACCATAAGTAGCATCAAGACTAGATACTGGCTGTTCGTTACGATGCAATATTTGAATTGTTGCTTGAGCATTGCCTATTCTACCTTCTTTGTCCACTACAGTCAAAGTAATAGTATATTCTCCTTCTTCTATGTAAACATGATTTACCATTTCCCCTGAACTACCTGCATCATCCCCAAAATCCCACAAATATTTCGCTCCACTTGGTTTAGTACCATAGGCTTGAAGCTCAGCCATATCTCCTTCAATAACCTCTAATGGTGCTAAAATTTCTATTCCACTAAGTTCTTCTGGAGTAGTATCCAAACAGCCCGGCATGAGCATCAAAAATGCAATTGCTATTACTTTACGCACGGCATGCCAAATACTGGACGTTTAATAATTACGCCACCTACCGATACCCTTTTTTACCAACCGAGACCGTGGCAATAAGGTAAATTTATGCAAGCAGGACACATGGCCTATGACCGGGCTATCACAGTATTTTCGCCAGATGGAAGATTATTCCAAGTAGAGTATGCTAGAGAAGCAGTAAAAAGAGGAACAACCACCGTTGGAGTTAAGTTCAAAGATGGTGTAGTTTTGATAGTAGACAAAAGATTAAGTTCAAAACTTATTGAACCTGAAAGTATTGAAAAAATATTCAAAATAGATGGACATATCGGTTGTGCAACTTCAGGATTAGTTGCCGACGCAAGAGCTTTGGTTGACCGAGCTCGGACTGAATGTCAAGTTAATTCATTTAACTATAGTGAAGACTTAGCGGTCGAATCCTTAGTAAAGAAGCTATGTGATTTTAAACAAAGTTATACACAATATGGCGGTGTAAGACCATTTGGTACTGCAATGCTAATTGGCGGTATTGATACTACCGGACCTCATCTGTATGAAACTGACCCTTCTGGGGCTTTAATGGCCTACAAAGCAGGTGGAATTGGAGCTGGACGAAATGAAGTTATGGAAGTATTTGAAAAAGATTACAAAGAGAACATGACTCAAAAACAAGCTATTAACCTTGGTCTGAAAGCACTTGCAGCTGCAAATGAAAATAATTTAAAAGCAGATGTTGTTGAAATTGCTGTAGTCAATGCCAAAGAAGGTTATCATACTCTAGATTCAAAGACTATTGATGAAGCTGTAAAGAAAATCAAGTAATGGTTTCCATTGAAGACGCAGTTACCGCCAGATATGAAACTGGTGGAAACCGTTTTGAAATTTTGATTGATTCTGAATTAGCTCAAGATTATAAAGAAGGAGAGGACATTGATTGGGAAGACGCTATTGCAGTTGATGGAATATGGAGTGACAATGCTAAAGGTGAACGTTCGCCTGAAGACTTAGTTAATGAAACATTCCAAACAACTGATCTTATAGAAATTTATAAGATAATACTAAATGAAGGAACTATCCAACTAACCTCTCAACAAAGAAAGGAAATGGTGGAACAAAAGAGAAAACGAATTATTGCAAATATTGTTGCGAATGGAATGAACCCCCAAACTGGAGGTCCACATCCACCTCAACGTATTGAGAACGCAATTGATGAAGCAAAATATTCTATTGATCCTATTGAATCTGTAGACACTCAAGTTGAAAAAATTATAAAAGCTATAAAATTCTTAATTCCTATTTCTTTTGAAAAAATAAGAGTCGCTGTCAAAATTCAAGCAATACACGTTGGAAAATGTTATGGCCAAATTACAAGTCTCGGAACTATTGAAAGTGAAGAATATCAAAGCGATGGAAGTTGGGTTGGTATGTTAGAAATGTCTGCCGCATCTTTTGCAAAACTAGAAGATATATTAGGGTCTGTTACTAAAGGAACGGCCGAAACTAAAATAATTTAGATTGAAGAAATCTTCATATAGGGGCAAGTTTGGAAAGGCACGTATTAAAAATATAAAGGAAGATTCATAATGAGCGGAGAATCAAGTGTTACATCAAATAGAAAGTTAGTATTACCTGGGGACTTAATAGAAACCAAGAGTAAGCCTGGAAAAGGAATATTCAGGAGTGAAGGAAGAGTGCATTCTTCTGTTGTAGGCTATTCAAGCGACAAATCGGGATACATTAATGTGAATGCAATTACTGGAAGATATAATCCAAAAGTTGGAGATAAAATCATAGCAGTTTGCGCTGAAACCGGGCCATCAATATGGCGAATGAATATTGGATCTTCATTTAATTCAACATTACATCACAGTGAATCGGGCTGGAAAGTTCCATTCGGAGACACTGCAAGATTCTTGTCTATTGGAGATGCAATTTGGGCTGAAGTTTCTATGGTTGATGCTTCTGGATCTCACCAAATTAGTTTGAAGAAAGATGACTGTAGAAAATTATATTCAGGTAATATTGTCAAGATAAATCCGACTAATGTACCTCGAATTATTGGAAAACAAGGTTCGATGATTTCCTTAATCCGTGATAATACAAAGACCAGAATACAGATTGGACAAAATGGTTACATCTGGATTGATGGAAAAGGTGACGATATAGCTCTTGCCCAAGAGGCAATAGAAACTATTGACAGAGAAGCGACCTCTGAAGGACTAACAAAGAAAATAGAAAAATTATTGGAGAAATAAAATGGCTGGACAAACTGATATGGAATTGATAAAAAATGGAATCCGAATGGATGGACGAAAACCTGACGAGTTAAGAGATGTCAAAATTGTCGCTGGAGTATTAGACAATGCAGACGGCTCTTGTTATCTTGAATGGGGAAATAACAAAATTTATGCTGGTGTTTTTGGACCTATGGAATGTCATCCTAGGCATAAACAGAAAGCTGATAGAGCAATTGTACAAGCTAGGTACACTATGGCACCTTTCAGTGTAAATGATAGAAAAAGACCAGGTCTTGATCGCAGATCAACTGAGATTTCTTACATTGTTTCACAAGCTTTTGAAAAAGTAGTAATGGTAGAAGAATTTCCAAAGGCATCGATTAGAGTTGACATGCAAGTTGTAGAAGCTCATGCAGGTACAAGATGTGCTGCAATGACTGCTGCATCTGTAGCATTGGCTGATGCAGGAATACCAATGAGAGATATGATTCCCGCTTGTGCTTCCGGAAAAGTAAACGATGTTGTAGTTCTTGACTTGAACAAAGAAGAAGACAACTATGGACAAGCAGATTTACCTTTAGCAATTATACCAAGTACTGGAGAAGTTGTATTATTGCAACTTGATGGTCACTTAACACCTGATGAATTTGAATTAGCTATGGATCTAGCAACCAGTGGTTGTATGGATTTATACGAAAAAATGAGACATGCTTTAGAGAACAGCTACGGAGGTAAAAAATGAGTAACGATAGTGTTTCAAATTTAATGAAAGGCCACATGGAATCATTGGCTAAAGAAGGTAAAAGAGCTGATGGACGTGGTATAAACGAATATAGAAAAGTCTCTATTGAAACTGGCATGATTAATACTGCCGAAGGATCCTCTATGGTACATCTCGGTAAAACTAAAGTATTATGTGGTATCAAAATGCTTATTGGAACTCCTTATGGAGATTCACCAGGAAGTGGAACTATGACTACATCTACCGAATTGGCACCTTTAGCTGATCAATCTTTTGATCCTGGCCCACCACGTGAACAATCAATCGAATTAGCTAGAGTTGTTGACAGAGGAATTCGAGAGTCAAGAATGATTGATTTTGATGGGCTATGTATCGAACATGGTGTAAAAGTGTGGATGGTTTACATTGATTTACACATATTAGACAATGATGGAAATTTATTTGATTGTTGTACTTTGGCTGCCGCTGCAGCACTTTCTAATGCTAAAATCCCTAATGTTCAACACGGTATTGCTGATAAAGACGTAAAATTACCAGTAACCTGTTGGCCAATATCATGTACTTTTGGAAAATTGGGAGATTCAGTAATTTTAGATGCTACATCTGATGAAGAAGGCGTAATGACTGCAAGATTCACAGTAGCTCACGACGAAAATGGAAACTTAAGAGCTGCACAAAAAGGCATGAATGGTGCTTTTACTGATGCTGAAATAAGAGAAGCTGTTAAAACAGCTAGAGCCAGCGATAGTGTTTTACGTGAGGCTCTAAAAGGTATTCAAGAATGAGTCAAGGGACAAAGAAAGTTGGAAGTACGGGCAGATTCGGACCTCGATATGGAGTGTCAGTTCGTAGAAGAGTCGGCGCTGTAGAGAAAAAACAACGGCAAAAATATGACTGTCCATCTTGTTCTAAGATAAATGTAAAACGTATCTCTACTGGAATATTCAAGTGTAACAGTTGTGATTATCAATTTGCTAGTGGAGCATACTATCCATCTAAGGAGGACTAAAAATGGTAAATTATAAATGTGCCTCATGCGGAACAAAATTAGATATGGATTTAGAAGTATTAGGTCTTACATGCCGTGTTTGCGGTGAGAAGATCTTTTACAAAATTAGACCGTCTACCAAGAAAACAGTTATTTCTAATTAATGAAAGCTCAAGTGAGCCTCAAAACAGGAAAACATACTAAAGCTATTGCGAAAGCTCTAACTGATGAAGCGAAAGCTGGCTTACCGAAGGTTGAAGTCAATGTTTTTCCAGCTGGTGAAAAACTAAAAATTGAGTTGATTGCTGAAGAATTCACTAGCTTAAGGGCTGCCCTCAATTCTTTTCTAGGATGGGCATATTGTGCTGAAGGAGTAATAAAAAATGAGTGATGTAACACCTGAAAATATACAAGAACAAGTAAACATGTTCAGACAAATGCAACAGCAAATACAAAGTCTATCTCAACAGGTTTCACAAATGGATATGACCATTGGAGAAACTGAACGAACTTTAGAAGAAATTGAAACTGTTGACGACAAAGCTACCCTCTATAGGGCCATCGGCTCAGTAATGAAGAAAATTGACGATAATTCAACCCTAGTTAACGATTTGAAAGAAGAAAAGGAAAGAATGGAAATTCGTAATAATAGTCTTAAAAATCAAATTGAGAAAATGAATGTCGACCTTGCTGAGATGCAAGCGAAATTAGAACCCGTTTTGCAGGATATCCAAGGAAATAATGACAAACCTTCTAAATGATAAAATAAAAGTTTTTTTAAAACAAAAATTATTGCTTTTAGTACACCACCACGCTGATGTTGATGCAATTTCCTCAGCCATAGCACTTCACTCTGTTCTCGAAAATTCCACTATTTGTGCTTCAGAGGGAATAAGCTCTCATGGACAGAAAATTGCTAGTGTTGCTAATTGTGAAATAATGGAAACACCACCCAAAAAATGGGAAGGAACTGTGATCGCCCTGGATAGTCCGAACCCTGAACATTGTGGACCACTTCCAGATACTGACAACATTGTAGTAATTGATCACCACACTAAGATGGGAGATTGGCCAGAAGGTACTGAAAAAATTCACTTGCCTCAGAAAACAAGTACTGCTGAGATTGTTTTTGAAATTATTGAGGAATTAGAATTGAAACTTACTAAAGAATATGCAACTATACTAATGTGCGGAATTTACACCGACACTGGCCAATTTAGACATGCAAATAGAGAAACATTCAATATCGCAAGTGAATTGTGTGATGCTGGAGCAGAACCTCAAGATGTAATCAATATTTTAGATAGTGAAAGACCATTAATTCAAAAGACAACTTTTCTAAAAGCTGCACAAAGAATGAAATGGATGCAGGAAGGAAAATGGATTATCGCTAACAGCGTTGTTAATTCGTTTGAGTCGGGATCTGCAAGACTAATGATTGTATTGGGTGCTGACATTGCCTTAGTAGCCTCTGAGAATAAAAAAGGAGAAATGAGATTATCTACTCGAGCTTCCAATAGAATGGTGTCGAAAGGATTTAAGCTAACAACCATTTTAGAAGACATTACTGAAATTAACGGTGGATCTTCCGGAGGCCATCCTGGTGCTGCAGGATATAATGGAAAAGGTGATGCTGAAGCTATTACTGAAATTGCTAAACAAAAATGTATAATGGCAATAAGGCAACTATCTTAAACTTAGAATTGTGTAGACTACTGTGAGATATAGAGCCATATTCCGCATTTATGGATTAATAATGGCTAATATGCTCTTAATTATGGGAGGGCAGTTAGCATATCTCTACATTGTTGGCCCAATATCAATGGATGATGGAAGGCCTATGGCCCTACCAGAAATTCCATTTTTAGGACTCTTAATAACTATTTTAATAGCTGCTGGAGGGCTGATTACTGCAGCTATATTACAAAAGAAACCAGCCCCAATTAGATATGTTTCTGTAAACAGTAAACCATATGTTAAACAAATTCAAAGAAAAGAAAACTCTACAGAAAATCAACAATACCGTCCAATCTATCCTGGGCAATACAGTACAAAGACGAGTAAATTACACTATAATAAATCTGAAGAAAAAGAAGATTTAAACTGGAAAGAAAGTAATATCCCAATTAATGAACCTATGAAGAAAAAAATTGGCTCACTTAAAAAACAAGAATTGCAATTGCCTAATTCAGCAATACTATTCTTTGGATTCCTATTATCTTTAGCATTGGGGATTGCAGTATTGGGCGAGGGGGGGCCATTCCTTTATCTTTTCCCAATCGCTTTCTTAGTCGCATTTTCTTTTCCTGGACTGATATGGGTAAGTTACATCTATTCAAGAACTGTAACTTCACCTGAACCACAAAGATTAGTGCTGATCGCACTGGCATGGGGAATGTTCTCAACATTGCCGTCTAGTCTCCTGAATGATTTAGGAGCACGTATTGTTGACGTTGATCAAAATGCATTATTTGGAAATGCTAAATTTGGAACTCCTGAACTTATTTTAGTTTCAATAATTGCCCCATTTGTGGAAGAACTTCTGAAACCTATTGGATTAATCTTTGTAATAAAAAGACTGAAAACTCCTTACGAGGGTGTATTGTATGGTGTAGCTTGTGGCATGGGATTTGCCATTATTGAAAATATGCTATATGAATTATTCATATTGATATGGTATGGATCGGATGCATGGACGTTGAACGCTTTTTTAAGAGGCATTGGTTCTACTGTTTTGCACGCAGTAGGACCTGCAGCAATCGGTTTTGCTGTAGCTTTTTCTAATCAAATGCAAAAACCATTACGTAATTACTTAATTTTAGCATATCTCTTTGGATTTACAATGCATGCTTTATGGAATGGATTTGCAACCATGCCATTTATGTTAGAAGGACAATTTTGGGAATACACTTCCTATGTTTTAATAGGAATAATGATTCTTCTGTGTCTGGCATTTATCATTAAAGCTTTAGAATATGGAAAAGAATATGCTAATTTAGAACTGAAAACTAATGATTTTGGAGATTCAAAAGAAGAAGAAGCAACAAATAGTGGTCACTAAATACGAGAAATACCGTCCTTAGCTCAGCCTGGTCAGAGCGGTCGGCTGTAGGGGTCTTACCCTCTTTAACCCGTTAGTACGGGAGGCCGCAGTTACCGACAGGTCCCCGGTTCGAATCTGGGAGGACGGACCATCTTTTAAATTTATAAAAAACCTATATCTTTTTTCCAGGCATATATTTTTTAATAATTATTGCATTAAAAAGAGCAACTACTGCTGAAACCATTGCTGAAGCAACCATACCTTCCATGAAAGCTAAACGTGCGCTTTCAATAAGTTCTGCACCAATCATGTTACCTTCTGAAAGTAAATCACCACCAATACGCATGGCTGCAGGAAATGATTGTGTGGCCATTTCGGAATAATTTTCTAGGCCTTCAGGAATTACTAAATTATTTTGATATACCTCATTAAGAACACTTCCCCCAATTGCGATACCAAGTGCCCCACCAATTTCTCTACTTGCATCATTTGTTGCACTCCCTACTCCTGCTTTATTTTCAGGAATAGACTCCATAATCAAAGTGGTGGAAGGTGCCATAGTCAATCCCATTCCTACCCCTAAGAGAAAGAAGGTGATTGCTATTCTCCAATACTCTGTGTTAACTTCAACTGTCGTGAATAATAACATTCCTGCACAAACTAAAGTTAAACCGGTTGCTACAACGTTATTATTTCCAAATTTAGCAACTAGCTTATCACTATTAGCAGCTGCAGGCATTAAACCCAATGGAAGAGGAATAAATCGAATAGCTGCCTCTAGGGCTGTATGGCCTCTAACTAATTGAAAATGTAACATTTGAGTAAACATAAATGAAAACATTACAAAGAAAGCAAGCGATATTGCAATTAGTCCCATTGTAAAACCCATTTTACTAAAAAGATTCATAGGTAACATAGGATACTCTGTTTTTCGTTCCCATTGTATAAATACAAAAACAAATAGCAATCCAAGGGCCCCTATCCCAAGTGTTTCTAAACTAGTCCAACCTACATTTGGAGCCTCAATAATAGCATAAAGAATCGAAATGAGTGCAGCCATAGAAAGTAATGAACCTACTAAGTCAATTGGTCGTTGCTGTTCATCCTTGGAATTAGGAACTAAAAATAACCCTAAAATAAGTGTGACAATAATAACGGGAACATTAAGCCAGAAAACCATCTCCCATCCATAATTTTCTACAGACCAACCTCCAACCAGAAGACCTATTGGAGCTCCTGCACCAGCCATAGCTGCCCAGATACCTACTGCTTTGCCTCTCTCTTCAACTGGAAATACAACTACGACTACTGACAAGGTTGCAGGCATAACCAAAGCTGCACCAAGCCCCATCAAGGCTCGAGCCATAATTACATGCTCTGAAGTAGTGGCATACATCGCAGTGGAACCTGATACAATTGCTACAATAGTCAAACCTAACTGTAATGCAGGTTTACGTCCAAAACGATCGCCAAGAGCCCCCATAACTAACAATGTAGCGCCAAAAACAAGTGCATAAGCATCAACCATCCATTGAAGATCCGTATTATCTGCTTTCAAATCTTTAGAAAGTTCAGGAAGTGCAACATTCAAAGTAACATTATTTAGTACTACAATAATCAAACTTAAACTCATTACTGCAAGTATTATCCAACGTCTTTCGTATGCTTCATCAAAACTATTTTCTTCTTTCGAATTCATCGTATGTAATCCCATGTATTGTATGTCCAATAATTTGCTGGACGCCAATCGGGTACCTTACGTGGAATATATTCTGAACCATGCTGATCATACTTGACTCTCTCATCATCATCAATTAAAACATGATAAGCTTCATTAATTTTTTTAAATTTCTCTTCGGCTGATTCTACGTCATCTGGATTCAAATCAGGATGAAATTGTTTTGCTAACTTCTTGTAAGCTTTCTTTATAGATTCTGAATCTGCATCCTCTTCAACACCTAAAATATCGTAATAATTCACTGTAAATCAATAGACTTGGCTATATCTAAGCAGCAGTCTGGCCACCATCAACTGTAATGATTGAACCTGTTGTCCATTCAGCTTCAGGACCGCAAAGATGCAATGCCATTGCAGCAATCTCCTCTGGTCTACCCATTCTTCCTATAGGCTGAACACGTTCTAACATTTTACGAGAAACATTACCTTTTGAAACTCTTTCAGCAACCATTGGAGTATCAACAACTGCAGGACAAATACAATTGACACGTATCTTTCCAGCTAAATCTAAAGCCATAGCCTTTGTTAGATTAACGACGCCTGCCTTAGATGCGCAATAAGCAACTGCACCTCTCATTGATCTAAGACCCACTGTTGAAGAAATATTTAGAATTGAACTACCATTATTCATAAGTGGCAAAAAATTATTACTCATAAGAAACGGTCCTTTCAAATTGACATTTATTTGAAGGTCCCAATCTTCTTCAGTGGTATCAGTTATACTTCCGGGACGGATTAATCCTGCATTATTAACTAAAATATCCAATTTTTCATGCTCTTTGGAAAACCATTCTGTCATCGATTTGATACCTTTAGAATCGCTAACATCTAATTGATAAGATTCGCAACTTAGTTTCGATGCTGCCTCTGATAATTCTGATTCATTCCGGCTACAAATTATGACTTTAGCTCCTTCATTCGTAAAGCGTTCAGCTATACCATAACCAATACCTTTGGAACCACCAGTAACGATTGCAATTTTACCTTCAAGTAAACCAGACATTAGCTGCCTATTGATGGCAGACTAAAGTGTTTATCTTCTTCTGAAAGCAATTATTGCTATTGCACAAATAGATGCAAAGAAAGAAATTGAAGGAAGGAGTCCTTCATCCTCATTGTTACTTTTGGGATCTTCTGTTTCGTCGACAGGAACTATGCAAGCATCATCAACTGTATCCTTATTTTCATCAGTTATCTCTGTAGGACAGAATCCAGATTGTTCTTTAGTTTCATTGTTATCTGAAGTTTCATTATCGTTAGATGATGTTTCATTTGATTCATCATCATTGGTTTCATTGTCGTTAGATGATGTTTCATTTGATTCACCATCATTGGTTTCATTTTCAGCTTCACTTTCCCCAGCAATTAGGATAGATATAACCAAAAATGCTAACAAGAAATGAAAATATTTTTGCATTAATAACACTACTAAATCCGAGTATTAGTGCCTTTTTCTATAATTGAATCCAACTATTGCTAAAACACTTACAATAGGCATCATAATATTAGAAAACTCGGGAATAGCACTGGTTTCATACCAAGCTATTGTACTATCGCTATATGACGCAGAAATAATGTCCAGAACTCCATCTCCATCTATATCTGCAGCAAAAACGGATCTTGCACTATCTGCATTTGTATCTATATTTGAAGCAGTCCAACTTGGGTTAGCTGCACCATCACTTTCATACCATGCTATTGTATCATCATTCATTGATGCTGAAAGAATATCCATATCTCCATCATTATCCATATCTGCGGCAAAAACAGACTTAGCCCCATCTGCATTTGTATCTATATTTGAAGCAGTCCAACTTGGATTAGCAGCACCATCATTCTCATACCATGCTATTGTATCATCACCATCCGATGCTGAAACAATATCTATGTCTCCATCATTATCCATATCTGCGGCAAAAACAGATTGTGCACCACTTGCACTAGTTGCAATATCATCTGCAGTCCAACTTGGATCTGCAGCACCATCACTTTCATACCATGCTATTGTATTATCATTTTGAGATGCTGAAATAATATCCATATCTCCATCTCTATCCATGTCTGAGGCAAAAACTGAGGTTGCACCACTTGCACTAGTTGCAATATCTTCTGCGGTCCAACTCGGATCTGCAGCACCATCATTCTCATACCATGCAATTGTATTATCATTCACCGATGCTGAAAGAATATCCATATCTCCATCTCCATCCATATCGGCTGCAAAAACAGACTTTGCATTATCTGCATTGGTATCTATATCTGAAGCTGTCCAACTTGGATTAGCTGCACCATCATTCTCATACCATGCTATTGTATCATCAATATCTGATGCTGATAGTACATCCATATCTCCATCATTATCCATATCGGCTGCAAAAACACTGAATGCACCATCGGCACTAGTTGTAATGGTTGATGCTGACCAAAAAGGTCCGCCACTATTCTCATACCATGCTATTGTATCATCCAATTTTGATGCTGAAATAATGTCCATATCTCCATCTCCATCTATATCTGCAGCAAAAACTGACATTGCACCACTTGCACTTGTTGTAATATCAGAAGCTGTCCAAGTTGGATCAAAACTAAAGGTAGCTGTATTTTCCCACCAAACTATATCGTCATCTATATTTGATGCACCCAAAATATCTATATCGCCGTCACCGTCAATATCGGCTGCATAGATTGTTTCGGCACCGTCGAAATTACCGTCAATTGTATTCTCAGTAAAACTCTCACTACCATCATTCTCCCACCAAGTGACATCATCATCAAACCGTGCAGATCCTAAGACATCCACATCACCATCAAAATCGATATCTATAGCATAAACTGAATATGCATGATCAAAATTACCGTCAATTGTATTCTCAGTAAAACTCTC